>BNJS01001967.1_pt1 | contig 257208 bp, 344 predicted proteins | sample 8540461 | NCBI WGS metagenome assembly BNJS01 (sample SAMD00202454, study PRJDB9452) | human saliva metagenome | isolation source: human saliva | place: Japan | reverse complement strand
GAGTCATAGACTTATTGTAGCAGGAAAAGAAAAGGAGTCGCAAGATAATTGCAATAGTTAGATTTTAAAAATGCTATACTATTTGTAAAAAGGAGATAGAATGAAAACCGATATTAGCTTTCAAGAAGAACACCAACGCTTTCGCACAAGGCAGCAGCCCTTATCCATGAGGAAGGAGCTCTTGCCTTTATGTCCAACCCCTATGAGGACTACTTTTATCCACTCGGTGGTGCTGTCCAGCTAGGAGAAAGTTCAGAAGATGCTGTAAAACGAGAAGTATTAGAAGAAACCGGCCAAGTTTATGAGATTGATCGCCTAGTATTGATCCATGAAAATTTCTTCCAGCAAGAGAGAGGGAGGCTAGCAGGTTTAGATTGCCACGAAATTTGCTTTTATTATCTAATGAAGTCCAAAGGAAAACAGTTCGTCAGCCTTTCCTCCGATGAAACTGTTAAATGGATTCCTTAGAAGAACTCAACCACCACACCGCCTATCCTAACTTTCTACCAGACCTATTCCCCCACCTCCACCAAGGAATACAACACCTCATAACCGGAAAAATCTTCTAAATGAGACAAAATATCTATCCAAAAATTCATTAATTCCGTCCCTACTTTATTACAAAAGACGAGACCTGACTATTTCACTGGTCTCGTCTTTATTTTTAATTGAACACAAAAGATATACAAGAATGATAAGAAAACTTTATCTTTTCTTTTTCTCCTACAAGATCTTTTTCAACCATGTTATCCGACTTTGAAGCTTGAGTATCAGACGCTTCGGCACTTGCTTCAATTGGCGTAGAAGTTCCAAAACTAACCTCATTATTAACTGGATTTGGTGCTGATGTTTCTTCAATCGAAGGCTTATTTTCTGCAAGAGTAGCCACTGGCGCTTCTCCTACAACTTTTTGTCTCAGAAGAATCCGTCACAGCAAAGCAGTATTTGGTTGCGTCGTATCAACCTCATCCACTACAATCACTTACCCAGCCACAGTAAGCCCAATCAAAACAGAAGTCGCTCCAACTGAAAAATTTGCTTATATAAAAGCGCTCTTCTCACGAAAGACCATCATAAAATCTCCTTTTTAATAAAGAGATCAATCGTGCAAACGGTTTTTCTTCACTATAGGCTATTGCTCCCTTTTTCTGCAATGAGCCCTTGGCAAAAATTCTATAATTTAATGATAAAGTGATTAAATCTAGAGACCCTATATTTTAAAGTAACATTCCAAAAGATTTCATAACTCAAAAAGAGAGAGCGGACGATAACATCATCCCACTCTCTACCTTTCTTTTTATTCCCTCAAAAAGCATCTTTTAATATGGTCAAAGTAGCCTTTTTCTTAGGATTTACACTGATATTTCCTGCGACTGCAAAAAGTCCTAAGCGCCGCTTTGTTTGTCATTAAGTCCTGTTGAGTCACAACGTTAACTGTGACATATTGATCACCCATACCTCCACCACGGAGACTAGGAGCTCCCTTGCCACGCAAACGGAATCGTTTGCCAGTCTGAGTTCCTTCTGGGATATTGAGCTCAACATCCCCATGAACGGTTGGAACATCCACACTGTCTCCAAGAGCTACTGAACAAAGTTTAGATTGAGCTTGTAGTAGATGGTAGAGCCATCTCGCTCAAACTTATCACTTGGTTCGACATTGACGACTACATACAAGTCTCCATAAGGGCCACCATTGAAACCTGCTTCTCCTTGACCTGCTAAACGGACTTGTCGCCCAGTTTCCACACCTGCTGGAATTTTAACATGGACACTGTGGGCTTGTTTTTTTCATGACCTGTCCCATGGCAAGTTGTACATGGATCTTTGATTTCTTTTCCACGTCCATGACAGACATCACAGGTTACTTGACGACGAATCATACCCAGAGGGAGTTTGCGTGTCGACATTGATAACACCTGCACCATGGCAGCGTCCACAAGTCACTGGACTTGTACCAGGTTTCGCTCCCGTTCCGCTACATGTTCGACAAGATGCTTCCCGATTGTACTTTGATTTCTTTATTCGTACCAAAGATGGCCTTCTTCAAACTTGAGGTTGACCCGATATTGAAGATCATCACCCTGACGAGGAGCATTTGGATTGCGTGAAGCTCCACCACCAAAGAAGCTCGAGAAGATGTCTTCAAAAGCCACCGAAACCAGCACCGTCAAAGCCACCAAAGCCGCCTGCGCCACCGCCAAATCCGCCATTAGCACCCTGCAAAGACCATATTGGTCATAGGGTAAGCACGTTTTTGGTCGTCACCAAAGTCTCATAGGCTTCTTGAACTTCCTTGTACTTGTCCTCAGCACCAGGCTCCTTTGTTGATATCTGGGTGATATTTTTAGAAAGCTTACGATAAGCCTTTTTGATCTCGTCTGCCGAAGCGTTTTTTGACACCCCCAGACGATCATAAAAATTCAGTATTGTTCATAATTCAAGATACAAAGGGACGTCAAACGGACACAGCCAAAATAGGAGTTTTGACGACGGACGCTTGCGTCCTAGAAAAAAACTATCTTTTGGCACTCGTCCGTAGCCCGTGTTCAGTGCTGAACACTCTTTGTTCCTTTCTATTGTTATTGAGTAAGAAACTTCAGAGCTCGGGTTCAATTCCCGAACACTCTTTGTTCCTTTCTTTTTATATTGAATTAGAATTTATGGAACCCTGTGTTCAGTTACGAACACTCTTTGTTCCCTTTCTATAATTTTCATGTACATCTTTAGAGGGTGTTTTCTATACTCTGCTTCACTTGATCAAACTCTTGGTCTGATAGAGTAAATATCAAATCCTCTTCTGAATATTCGTTCTGTTCTTTAAAATAGTTGTCAGTATTTTCTGCCAAACCTAGACTAAGAATCACTTTTCTTGCAAATTCTTGATGTGCAAAGCCGACAGCAGTAATGATATTTTTATCTTGCAGGACAGCTTTAGCTTTGAAATTTTCCCGAGGAAGAAATTCAAAATAGTCAAAGAAGTTTTGCCAAATCCCACCAGTAAATTTAGTGTCCTTCAACAAACCTGCTTTTGCCAATAAAAGGGGTGCTGAAGAAATTGCTGTAATTAAGATATCCTGCTTACCGAGTTTCCTCAAAAACGAATTTAATTTTTCATCCTGTAGAGCAGGACCTATATTTACCATTCCTGGCAAAATCACACAAGAATACTCTTCTATACGTACTTGATCCAATGTTTTTGTAGGCCGACAAGGCAAGCCATCCTCAGAAACAATTATCGAATGAACTGAAGCTACATAATCAATCGTGATGTCAAAAGACAGAGCTAAAGTACTTGTTAAAGTGGCTATCTCATAAAGAGAAAAATTAGGATAAATGACACAAAGTACTTTTTTCATAAGCTACACCTCTATTTTACCGAAAAACAGAGGCTGGGTTGCAACCTCTGGATTTCTTCCTATCATTACGACGTTCAAAAACAAAGTCGATTATACTTTTGTTTTTGAACTAGTAAGGCGTTTAGGCAAGTCGCCATAGCGTTTGCCGTAGAATGACAATCACTTTAATGATTCCTCATTCTTAACGCCCTCGCTCTTCTGATTTTAAAGCTCGGGATAAAATAGTCCACTGGACTATTTTATTTCTCCGTAAACTCTCCGTCTACGACGTCATCGCCTGCGTTTCCTGTTGCTTGTGCGCCTTCTGCTCCTGCTTGAGCTTGTTGGGCTGCAGCAGCTTGTTCGTAGAGTTTAACAGCAAGTCCTTGAGCTTTTTCGTTAAGAGCTCCACTGCTTTCATTTCGTCCGTTGTTGTCTTCTTGAGCTTTTCTTTAAGGTCATCATGGCGCCTTTGAGCGCTGTCACGTTCTGCATCAAAGCCTTTGCCTTCAGTTTCCTTTTGATAGTCTTTTTCAGTTGCAAAGATAGCTTGGTCTACTTCGTTACGAAGGTCTACTTCTTCTTTACGTTTCTTATCTGCTTCAGCGTTTGCTTCTGCATCTTTCATCATGCGGTCGATTTCTTCGTCTGTCAAACCTGAGTTAGATTGGATCACAATTGTTTGTTCTTTTTGAGTTCCAAGGTCTTTAGCCTTAACAGACACGATAACGTTCTTGTCGATATCAAATGTTACTCGATTTGAGGAATTCCATGAGGTGCGCCTGGGATATCTGTCAACTGGAAACGTCCAAGAGTCTTGTTATCTGTCGCCATTGGGCGTTCACCTTGAAGAACGTGGATATCAACGGCTGGTTGGTTGTCTGCTGCAGTTGAGAAGACTTGTGATTTAGAAGTTGGAATCGTAGTGTGCGGTCGATGAGTTTTGTGAAGACGCCACCCATTGTTTCGATACCAAGTGACAATGGTGTTACGTCAAGAAGGACAACATCTTTGACATCACCAGTAATGACACCACCTTGGATGGCGAAAGACCCATAGCAACTACTTCATCAGGGTTCACTGATTTGTTTGGCTCTTTACCAGTTTCAGCCTTAACAGCTTCTACAACGGCTGGAATACGAGTTGAACCACCAACAAGGATGACTTCGTCAATTTCTGACAAGCTCAAACCAGCATCTGAAAGAGCTTGGCGAACTGGAACTTTTGTACGCTCTACAAGGTCACGAGTCAAATCGTCAAATTTGGCACGAGTCAGAGTCATTTCCAAGTGGAGAGGCCCAGCCTCACCAGCAGTGATGAACGGCAAGCTGATTTGAGTTGAAGTCACACCTGAAAGGTCTTTCTTAGCTTTTTCAGCTGCATCTTTCAAACGTTGAAGAGCCATCTTGTCAACTGATAAGTCAATCCCGTTTTCTTTCTTGAACTCTGCAACCATGTGGTCGATAATCTTTTGGTCAAAGTCGTCACCACCAAGTTTGTTGTCTCCTGCAGTTGACAATACATCGAAGACACCATCACCAAGTTCTAGGATAGATACGTCAAATGTACCACCACCAAGGTCAAATACCAAGATTTTTTCTTCTTTGTCAGTCTTGTCCAAACCGTAAGCAAGGGCTGCCGTAGTTGGTTCGTTAACGATACGTTCTACCTCAAGACTGAAGCGATTTTACCAGCATCTTTAGTCGCTTGACGTTGCGCATCGTTAAAGTAAGCTGGAACTGTGATAACAGCCTTAGTTACTTTTTCACCAAGATATTCTTCAGCGTAGCCTTTCAAGTATTGAAGGATCATCGCTGAGATTTCTTGTGGAGTGTATTCTTACCGTTGGCAGAAACTTTTTCAGAAGTACCCATCTTAGATTTGATAGATAACAGTATCTGGGTTTGTTACTGCTTGACGTTTTGCTACATCACCAACGATGATTTCGCCGTTTTTGAATGATACTACAGATGGAGTTGTACGGTTACCTTCTGGGTTTGCTGATGATTTTGCTTTCAGTTCCTTCCAAGAACTGCAACTGCTGAGTTTGTTGTACCCAAGTCAATACCGATAATTTTAGACATGTGTTTTTCCTCCTTAAATTTTACATTCTTTCTTTTTGATACCTTCTTAGGTGGCGACGCTGTCAGAGCTTGACTTCGTCAATCTTTTGACTAAACTTTTGAGCCTAAGGTCTCAAAGTTTGCACAAATAACACCACTTATGAAGAGTATTGTCTTTGTTCGCTTCTGCTCACTATTGCAAAAGCTGAACAATTTCTTCTTATCTTTCTTCATAGTTTATTGTCATTTCGGACAAGATTTCAATGTATTTATGTTGCGACATGAGGAGTCGAAATCGTGCGCAGAAGCCGATTGGCAGTTCACTTCGCAAACGCTCGTGACCAGCCTCATCACTCTTGGTGGTGCGTCAACGAAATCACAGATTTCTGACTTACCTCCTAATCGAACTCGCCCTAAGCTCTGGGTAAAAAAGATAGATTTCCTTGTGTTCATCGAACACTTCGTCAATCTCCTATTTTTACTGTGAGCTTTTTCGGGCTCTATATCTTAGTTGTATACTACTACCATAGCCGGTCTTAGGATGCGGTCATGGAGTTTTGTAGCCTTTTTGGAAGACTTGTGCGATGGTATCCGCTGGATGTTCGTCATCAGCTGGAACTGTTTGAATAGCCATGTGATAGTTATGGTCAAATTCTCCATCGGCTGGAATTTCTTCGATGCCCTCTTCTTTGAGAGCATGAACCAAGCTTTCCTGCACCATTTCCAATCCTTTTTTGACATCATCTGTCAATCCTTCAACGGCAAGAGCACGCTCAAGGTTGTCCAAAGAAGGTAGAATCGCTTTTGCTAGATCTTGACTACGATAGCGTTGCAAGAGCTGACGTTCTTCATTGGCACGACGCTGAATATTTTGTATTTTCTGCATGAGCGCGAAGATATTTGTTTTCAAAGTCTTCTGCCCGCTCATTAGCTAGTTCTAATTCTGATTTTACGGGGCTTGCAGATTCAGCTTGCTCAGCTGTTTCTACTGCTTCCTCTTTTACTTCTACATCTTCTGGATGTTTTTCTTGTTTATGTTTTGCCACAAGGCACCTCCTTTTTAGGAATGATTATACTGTAATTAGTGGACTTCATAGTGGTTACTGCTGAGGTAGCGATAGAAGTCCGTCAGTTTCATAGTCAAGACACGATTAATCACATTAACCTGACTGACCACTCGCTGATAGTCGAGATTGACTGGTCCAATGACTGCTAAAATTCCAAATCCTCTGTAAGGAATCAGAAATTTGCTAGAAATAATGGTCAAATCAGACAAGCAACTTTCTCGGCTATCTGCCACGCGCACACTTTGCATCTGATCCTCGGCTAGACTATCTCTAATCTCAAAGGCCACCTTCTGTGAATCATCAAAGAATTGATAGGCCTTCAAGTCTGAAAAATTCAACAAGCCAACCTTGCCGGACACAATAACATTCTCTTTGAAAATATCACCGAAGATATGCTCAAACAGATGAATGACATTATCTGTCGTAGTGAAATAGCGCTGGATAATCTGGGGAATTTCCGTCCGAATCTTGTAGTGAATATCCAAGACTGTCTGTCCCAAAAAACGCTCCTGCACCAAAGCTTTAAGCTTATCCAAGTCTTCTCTTAGGAAGTTGCGCGGAATCATAAACTGACTGGTGATAGTATTGGACCATCTAGAGTGAAGACTGCTAGAGCCGTATGCTGACTGAGTACCACGATATCAAATGCTGTCAAACGTTGCCGACTGGGTTCGACATCCAAGGCAACAACCGTGCATCCACTGAGCTTGGTCAAAAGGTCCGCTGCCTGTTGAAGAATATCCTCCAAGTTGAAAAACTCATGGTCAAAGGCCTTGATAACCTCATAGAGTTCATTCTCAGCGAGACGATCAAAGGACAGAGAATGCTTGACAAAGTACTGAAAACCAGCCACACTGGGTTTACGGCCACTAGATGTATGAGCCTTTTCCAAAAAGTCCCTGTTTTTCAAGAGCAGCCATATCATTTCGGATAGTAGCACTACTCGAATTGATGGAATCCTGTAAAGCTTTGGACCCTACTGGCTCGTGAGTCTTGGTAAAGATATCAATAATCAAATTCAAAATCTCATTTTGACGCTCCGTTACCACGACACTACCTCCATTCAAGATTTCTTCTTTGTTAGCACTCAATCGCTTCGAGTGCTAACTCATGATTCTATTATACACTCTTCCGAAACAAAGTCAAGATAAAAACTCGAAAAATTAGCACTCTTTTACAAGAGGCTAAAAATCGGTCTAAAGACCTAGTTTAATCATCCAAGGATTTCATGTGACTCATTAAGTAGAAGGAAAGTCCTGCAAAAAGAAGTAGGCAGAGAACGAGAGCCAAAAGTTCTCCACTCCAAAATTGGAAGTTAGACCAATCTTTCATAAAAATAGTAAAGAGGCCCATAAAGCTATAACGCAGAACCTTAAATAACTCCTCGCTCATATTTGAAAACATAGGAATAAAAGCTACCAAGAGCATGGCTGGAACACTAAGGGATTGGGCCATAACTTGATTTTTACAAAACAGACCAACCATTAAAAAGAAGAAAATTAAGACCAGCATAGTCAATAAGAGAACCAAACTATAGCTGAACAGATGATTAGAAAGCTTAGCTCCCACCAAAAAGTGGGGTAATGACGATATAAAAATCCCAATAATCGCTGGCCAGATTAAAAGCAGAGAGAATATATTGACCAGCTGTCACACCAGCCAAGCGCAAACTTTGCAAATTATGTTTCTCTCTCCTCAGCTAGAATGATGATAATAGGCGTCCCAACAGACATGGCTAAAGAGAAAGGCAAAGAAATATTCATTATCAAGACAGCCAGTCTGTCTGCTCCTAGTTCTTGACCCGCTCCATTCAGAGAAAAAATAAATTTATAGAGAAAAATGATGAAAATCGGCATGAGAACTTGTAATAGGATACTTTTTATTTGTTAATGTCGCTTGGCCCCTCAGCCAAATCATCCCTTTTTAACTTATTAGACATTTAAGGTACCTCCTGTCAAAGTAATGAAAAACATCTTTCTAAAGTTGGTTCGCAAGAATGAATACTGATAACATTTGACAGATCTAAGCCACTTTGCAGTTCCTCAAAGGCCACCGTCTTCGTCGTCAAATCTACATATTCTAAACGAACTTTCTTATCTGTATTGTACTTTTGGATAATCTCATGCGGACTGCCTACTTCGACCAACTCACCTTTATGCAGCAAAGCTAAGCGATCACACAAAAGAGTAGCTTCCTGCATATCATGAGTTGTCAGAAAAATAGTTGTTCCCTGAGCTTTTAGTTCCAGAAGCAAGTCATGGATTGTTCGGGAAGTTGACGGGTCCAAACCACTGGTCGGCTCATCCAAAAAGAGCAATTTAGGCTGATTAATCAAGGCACGGACCAATAGCATCCGTTGCTTCATACCTGTAGATAGCTTTTCAGCCACCTTGTTGCGACTATCATAGAGCCCCACTTTTTGAAGAAGCTCATCAACTTTCTTCATATCTACACCAAAGATCATAGCATAGGCCTTGAGATTGTTATAGAGTGACATCTTCTCATAAAAGCCACTCGTATCACTGACAATCCCAATCTGCTCTAGGACTTCTACCTTTAAATCCTCAACCGTTTCAGACAGCACATGAGCTGTTCCAGCATCTGCCTTGAGTCGCCCAGTCAAGATATTAATGGTCGTTGTTTTTCCTGATCCAGACGGTCCTAGAAAACCAAAAATCTCTCCTTCTTGGATGGAAAAAATCAATCCCTGCCAAGGCTTCTTGTTCCTTGAACTTCTTTTTCAAGCCCTGAACTTCAATAATCATTTTTTTCATCATTATCCTCGCTTTCATAAAAACAGTTGATAAGGGGCTCATCAGCTCTTGAGCTCCTGCTTCATTCTCCAGAAACTCAAGCCGATATGAACCAGTTGACCAAATAAAATGAACAATAATACCACATCTATTAGCAAGATACATTTTACTAGCCAATCTACATCTGAACCTTTTTGAGCTACACTTAAAACTAAATAAGTAGCAAAAAACAAAGCTACAAGGGCTGGCAAAAACCGCCATATAAGCAAACGCTTGACCATTTCTAGCTTAGACCAAGCATCATTATAGATCTCAAGATCACTCTCCGCATCAAGCTGAGAAACTGGCTTGCGGAAATAGGAAAATTGATTAAAATTTGTAATATGCTCCCATCCACAATCCTTGAATAGTTGATAATAGGAATCTCGCTCCGATTTCTTTATCGGACGAAAAATCTAACTGATAGGCCATTTCCTGAGGTGAAGTTTTTTCAAAAGTATAACGAACTGCAATTATAAAAGGGGAATAGTTTACTTTTTTTAACTTCCAGCCTTGGCCATGCATCTTTTTTAAATATGCCGCTTCTCTATCGTAGTCTGCAATGGTAAAGATCCTCTAGACGACTTTCTTTCCCATCAAACATCCTCCTTACTATTCCGGTAAAGGCGTTCAATCCGCTGAATTTCCAAGTTTAAAATCTTCTGTCCAAGATTTGTAATCTGGTAGAGTTTCCTCTTTTCTTCCTCGCGAACAAAGGCAATCAGACCATCCTTTTCCATTTTGGACAAGGTTCCATACATGGTTCCGGGACTGATAGATAGTTGCCCATCAGTCAATTCCTTGACTTTTTGAGTAATACTATAGCCATGCCTTTCTTTCTGGAGACAAAAGAGAATATAGAATCCTGTCTCTGTCATCGGTACATAGACTCGCCTGAGTTTTTCTGTCAATCCACCCATCTTTGCTTCTCCCTTTCACTTCGATATATCGAACCTTGATATATAAATTATATCGCAGTCCGATATAGTTGTCAAGGTTTTTAGAAATATTTTTACAAAAAGTGATTCATTTTTATATTTCAGCACTTGTAGCTGGCTGACTTGATCAGAAGTTAAAAGGATTAGAGACCCCGCCTCCTGGTAAATCAGCATAAAAAAAGCCAGGAAAAACTGACTTACTTTTTTATTTCCCAGCTGCCTTGAGTAGGGCGATATATTCTTCCAGAACCAGATGATGCTTCTGCATATACTGGGCATTCTCCACACCGACATAGCGGTAATGCCAATTCTCAAAGTCAACTCCGGTAATATCACTCTTGCCGTCAGGATAGCGAAGAACAAAGCCATATTGGGGAGCTAGCTCCGCTATCTTAGCAGCCAGTTCATCTTCCTGGCCTTCTGGAACGCTCATATCAATAGCCAAGCCCGTTTGATGTTCACTGGCTCCAGGAAGTTGCACCTGCTTCAGCACGATACTGACCGCTTCTTCATGTGACAGTCCCTTTGCTTCTTCTTCAGCAACTTTTTCATTATAGAGTTCCTCCTGCTCAGCTCGGCTACGATAGCCAGAGATGAGAGTTTCTTCAGGAGCTATTGTTTGGGCTGCAGCTAGAAATTGCCGAGTATTTTCAGCGATGCGGCTGTCCACCTGTACCTCTCCAATCCGAGTCAAAGATGGAGTTTTTTCTTCCTGCTGGTTGTCGCGATTGACCAAAATTAAATTCCAATCAGAGGAAGAAACCTTGGGTAAATCAGACTCCAAATCTATTACATCCGAGGAGTCAGAAGAAAACGTCTTAGAAGAGCTACTAGATCGACCAAACAGTTGTACCCTTCCTAGAACCCTATGAAACAAAGCGGGATGAAAGTACAGAAGCGTTCCGCCAATTGCCAAAGAAAATGCAAATAGTAAGAAAACAGCCCACAAAACCTTCTGAACCTTCGTTTTTCTTTTTACCCTTAGATGTTTCGCACGCTTTAACTTTTTACTCAATGAGCTTAGAACCTACTTCACGGTAAGACATATCTCCAATACGGTCAATCGCAAACTTACCATTTTCATAGTCTACCACTGTCACACTACCATTTTGTAATCCTAAACCTCGAGGAGTCGCATGATCAATCAACCAAGCAAAGGTGCCGATTGTCATTCCATGACTAACAATCAGGGCATTCCCACCACCTTGCTCTTCTACTTCTTTTGCGATAGATTCAAAACCACCCCATATACGACTACTTAGTTTTTCCCAAGACTCAGCCCAGCCGGCAGTATCCACTTCTACCAAACCTTCTGCCAATTCAGGATAGCTAAGCTGATGAACGTGATCCACATGAAAGACACGAGGCATGACCCCCATAAAAAGCTCACCGTCATAAGCCCCATCAAAACTACCAAAGCACCATTCGCGAATTCGTTTATCTGTTCGATAAGGGATCTTTCCAGTCAACCCCATCTCTTCTAACACAATTCCCATTGTTTGGACTGTTCGACCACTGTCACTTGAATATGCGCGTTTAAATTCGATACCAGACTCTTTCAATCCCAGACCTAACTCTCGAATCCCATGTTCTCCTTCAGCAGTCAGAGGGGTATCTGACCATCCTTGCGCCCGGCCAATCGTATTAAACATCGTTTTACCATGACGGACAATATACAATCTTGTTTTTGACATCTACTTACCTCCATTATTCTCCCTATATTATACCATTTTTCAGTAGAAAACGAGATTGTTTCATTGAGCGACTCGCTAGAAGCACAAGTTCACTCAGAGGACAGCCGAAAGTTCCCCACATCCAATCATTTAATTTCTATTTCTTAGCAGTAAGGAATGAACCACTTTTCATTCCTAATTTATGAAAATTTCCTACCAAAAAAAGGCCTGCAAACACAGACCCTAAATTGTTCATTAGTTTTTAAAGCTATGAATCGGCGCTGGAATCTGTCCACCACGCGCGATAAAGGCTGCTGACGAGGCCTCGATTGACCTTCATGACTGGAGCTGTTCCCAAGAGCCCACCAAATTCAATCATATCGCCTTCCTTGCCTTTCGGAATAATCCGCACAGCTGTCGTCTTTTGATTGATAACGCCAATCGCTGCCTCATCCGCAATCATAGCCGCGATGGTTTCAGCCGGTGTCGCCTCTGGGATTGCAATCATATCCAAACCGACCGAGCAGATAGCCGTCATCGCTTCTAACTTTTCTAGATTGAGCGAGCCATTTTGCACAGCCGCAATCATGCCCTCATCTTCTGAAACAGGGATGAAAGCACCAGATAGACCGCCCACCTGATTGCAGGCCATGACACCGCCTTTTTGACTTGGTCATTGAGCAGGGCAAGTGCCGCTGTCGTGCCATGAGTACCGACTGTTTCCAAACCCATTTCTTCCAAGACACGGGCCACTGAGTCTCCGACTGCCGGTGTTGGCGCCAGGCTCAAGTCAACAATCCCGAACTTGACGCCCAGACGCTCGCTGGCCATCTGACCGACCAACTGGCCGATACGGGTGATTTTGAAGGCCGTTTTCTTGACCGTTTCAGCGACCACGTCAAAGCTCTCACCACGGACCTTTTCCAAAGCCCGTTTGACAACCCCAGGCCCAGAAACTCCGACATTGATGACCACATCTGCTTCACCGACACCATGAAAGGCACCCGCCATGAAAGGATTGTCCTCTACTGCATTAGCAAAGACGACTAGCTTGGCCGCACCCATGTCAGAAAGCTGGGCCGTTTCCTTAATAATGCGCCCCATATCCGCTACTGCCGTCATATTGATACCTGTCTTGGTTGAGCCGATATTGACAGAGGAGCAGACCTTGTCCGTCTCAGCCAAAGCGCGTGGAATGGAATTAATGAGGATTTCATCGCCTTTTTGATAGCCCTTTTGGACCAAGGCCGAGAAGCCACCGATAAAGTCAACACCGATTTCCTTGGCTGCCTTGTCTAAAGCCTTGGCCAGAGGCACATAGTCTCTGCTGTCTGTCGCTGCCCCAATCAAAGAAATCGGAGTCACTGAGACCCGCTTATTGACAATGGGAATCCCGAGCTCTGCTGCAATTTCGTCCCCAACTGCCACCAGGTCTTTCGCTTTGGTCGTGATTTTTTGGTAAATCTTCTCCGCCGCCCGATCAATATCTGTGTCGATACAGTCTAAGAGTGAAATGCCCATGGTGATGGTCCGAATATCAAAATTCTGCTCCTCAATCATGGCAATGGTTTCTGTTACTTGTCTGATATCCATCCTTCACCCCTTAGATATTGTACATGGCATCAAAAATGGTCTGCACTTTGAATGTTGATTTTTGACGTTGAGCTCTTGTCCGAAAGCTTCAAACTCATTGCGAAGGGTCGCAAAATCCTTCTTCTCATCACTTGAAACAACTGCCATCATCGTAAAAACTCATCCAAAAACAGTCTGGGAAATATCATCAATATTCAAGCCTAATTCCGCAATTTTAGCCGACACACCCGCAACAATCCCTGTTTTATCTTTTCCAACAACTGTAATAATTGCCTTCATCCTAGACTCCAATCCTTTTTGTTTGTATTATTGTAGCATAAAAAGATGTGATTTTGCATGGAATTGTAGAAATTCCTCAGACGAGCTTATACATGCTTTCTTCTCACTCTTCTATTTTTAGGCAGGAATCCATAATTCATCCATATAAAATAAGCCCGTCATTTCTTGTTCGACAAGGCTCATAGATGGAATTGCAAGACAAGATTCTCAGATTTAGCTATTAAAAGCATATTTTTTTATCTATGTTTTTGATTGAAAACGATTACAAAAATTGTTATAGTAAGACTAAAGAACACATTATAAAGGAGGCTCCTTATGAAAGACGCCTATAAGAAACGCTTATATACTCAGGTTCTCAGTATTTCAGCTGCAACACTTTTAGCTGTTTTAGGCCAAGGAAACGTAGCTGCCGATACGCTCAATCCGTCTGAAGCTCCGCAGGAAGCGAGTCCGATGAGTAGTCTTGTCGAAAATCCAACTCCTGTCAGTACTGAGAAAAAGAGAAGAGCATTCTGATCAACCTCAGGCAGATACCGCAGATAAGGAAAGTCAGCCTGTAGCTGAAGCAGATAAGGTTACAAGTGATACGACCACTAGCCCAGCCACAGGAGAAGAAAAACAAAAAGGAAGCTGGCTCTGAAAAACACTACTTCACCAGATAAATCCGAAACACGCGCGACCCATCAGTAACAACAATGAGGTTCAGTTGACTGACAGCAAGGTATATATGTCTGAAAAAGCCAGCATCGAGGAAACCATCCAAGAACAGGGAGCTCAAGCAAACAAGATTAACTGGACACTCGATAACAAGCCAATTAGCGAGTGGAAAACATGGAAAAATGGAAGACGGTACTTTCTCTGGCGATCCATTTGTAAACCATAGAAGAAAAAAATCTGATGGAAATGATCTCAAGGTTTCACTAAAATTTAACGAATTATTTGGCCAAGATCTAAGCTTGCGGACCCCCAATAATATCCGCAGAACCTATCGTAACTTTATGGGCAATCATGAATTAGTCGGAGTCAGTGAAGATTTAGGTCTTACCATCCGTAAAAAATATCGTGCTAAGACCATATGAAGACTTCCATACCCACGACGAAATGCTGGCATCTATCGAAAAGAGTCGGCAAGAAGCTAAAGATGATCGTTTGGTGCAAATCGAAACGATTGGCAAGAGCGCCCAAGGACGAGATGTCAAACTAGGCATCATCAGCTCCGATCAAAAGAGCATTGATGACTACCTCAATACAACCAATCCAAAAAGCCCTCACAAAACCTGCAGAAATGCTGACCGCCTTAAAGAATGGCACACTAGACTACAAACTCCCTGTCCTTATCAACAATACCCATGCTGATGAACAGCCTGCAATCGACATTATTACCGGACTTTTCCATAGTTTTGCCACCAAAGATTTCATTACCTTCCAGACAACTGACGCAAATGGTCTTGCCCAAAATGTGACCCTTAGTGTCAAAGAACTCCTCAAGAAATTCATTTTCTTATTTGACTTCACAGAAAATCCAGACGGTGATGTTGCCAACACTCGGGCGCTAGCTAACGGAATCGATCCAAACCGTGATGCAAGTTATCAGGCAAACCCTGAAACTCGGACTGTCGCTGGACTCATCAACAAATGGAATCCTATTGCCCTTTATGATATTCATGGATTTGTTAAAGAATTCTTGATCGAACCAGCAACACCACCACATGATCCTAACTTCGAATATGACCTTTTGTCAGAAAAAATATGCTGGAAAAATGCCCACCATATGGGACGTGCTGGCGTTGCCAACTCCAAGTATGACAGCTACATTATCCCCAAATTAGACTGGGGCGATGGCTGGGATGATGCCTTCTCCGGTTATACAGGGGTTTACGCTATGTATCATGGTATCTTAGGACATACCGTTGAAATACCTGAGGGAAATCAAGAGTCCTATAAAGCTGGATATTATGCTGTACTAGGAGGTATTTCTTACTTATCTCAGAACCCCGACAAACTTATGGAAATGCGCCTCAACTTCTATCTCCGAGGTATCAATAAAGTTGAAGATCCTAAAGCGGAAAATGAATTAGTTGGTCCTGACGGCAAGGTTGTCGGACGGATCAAGAATGGTCAGAAGAAATTCTTCCCTGATTACTACGTCATTCCAATGGGGCTGGATAAAGAAAATGATTCCCAACAAGCCTTCAACATGATTGACTATTTCAAGAGAAATGGCGTCACGATCCAAGAATTGAAGGAAGATGTTGGTGACTATAAGAAAGGGGACCTGGTTGTCGATATGGCCCAAGCCAAGCGTGGTTACGCCAACCATATCCTCTATAAAGGTTCAAACGAATCTGCTTGGGCAGCTGATGTATGCTGAACTCTTGGTGAATTTCCCTGATATGAGAGGCTTTAAAGCACTGCCAATCTTTAAAGAGAAGTTATTTGATGGCAAGCTCGGCGAAGTCACTGCTCTTCGTGCCACTCGAACAAGCGAAATTAATCACTCAGCACCTTACTATGTCATCGCTAATACTTCTGATAGTGCGGTCAAAGCGGTCAACCAAGCCATTCGTCAAGGAAAGAAAGTCTATTTAACAGACGACGGCTACATCGTTGATACAGCTACTTTTAAAGGTCTGCTGGCTGACTATGCTATTTACGGAGATGTTTCTGTACAAGGTCCCTAACGGTCCAAGCTTAAAGGCTCTGAAAGTCTATTCACCTCCTCATCAATTCTATTGGGCAGGCGTTGACTCACCTACACATACTGCTCTAGCACTCAAAAATCTAGGCTTCGATCTTGTTGACTCACCAGAGGAAGCTGATGTTATTGTTCTAGAAAGCAACAATTTTGACAAAGCCCTTGTCGGTCTTAAACCAACAATTGTAGTCGGTGGCTCTGCTATGCAAAGACTCGAAAAACTTGGTCTGATCGATGGATTTGATGCCGAAAAATTCTCGGGTGGTAGTGATTTTGAAGGGCTTATGAAAGCAATCATAGATGATCAGGATCCACTGACTCAGTGGCTATAAGAAAAACGACCTCTTCTATTCTAATTCTGGAAATTGGATTGCCAAACTTCCAGCAAACTTCAAAACCCTAGCATCCATTGCTGGCAGCGATTACTATATCGCTGGATGGTGGCCAGGTAATGAAAAACTGGCTAACAAAGTCGTAGCTATCTCTGGAACATACAACGATAATCCACTATTTGTTTATGCCGGCAACCCAACCAACCGCCTGCATACAATTCACTTCTATCGCTGGATATCGAATGCGGTCTTTGGTAGTCAGTTGGCTACTCTGACAGATCTACCAAATCCTGAAACTTCCGATCCAACTTATCAGGCACCAAGTCAAACATGGCTTGATTTCAGCCCAGCCAAAAACATTAATCCTGTTCAAAAAAATCCCCCTCACTTATAGCAGTCATTCTCTTCCTAAAACCGGAACACAGGAAAGCTCTCCTTACTTCCAACTTGCGAGTGTTTTGATTGCTTGCTCTACTGGACTCTTCCTTTTGAAGAAAAAGAAAAATTATTATCAAAACCCCCGCCTTCCAATTGATGGAAGGTGGGGTTTGATTAACTCTGAGAAGGAATCGCTCTTCTTTACTATAAAAATCATTCGGGATAAGACGAGAGTAATTCCTTTTTCAAGTACTCAGCCAAATGCTGATGAGCAAAAATTCCTGCTTTTTCTTCTGCTGTCGGATTATAGTTAGTATTAGTATTCACATCATAGACATAAATCTGACCCGTCTCCGACTCTACCCACTCAATAGCCGCCACATCAATACCAGCCTGAGCTAGAAATGTCTCGTAAGCCTGTCTTCGACTAGCAGGAGAGGATCTGTGATTTGAAACTTATCCGAGGTCTCTAGCTGAGCAGGCTTTTGCCCAATCTGACACCCATCTGCCGGACAAAGCTGAAAGCCATCTGATGAATCAATGGACACAGTATAAAGAAATTTCTGGTTGATAAACTCCGAACGGCGAATACGGCCATCCGCAGGCTTGATATAGGCCTGAAGCAGAGTGATTCCATCCACAGAAGGCTCAAAAGCTGGGCTGTCTACATAAGCTTCCAACTCTGCCTCACTATTGAAGAGCTGCACTCCCAAACCTTTCCCAGCCCGATTATGCTTGGTAATCAGAGGATAAATATTAAGCTTTCTAGCCGCCTCAAGAATATTCTCCTGTCCCAAAACGGCTACCGTCTCTGGATAAGCAATTCCAACCTCAGAAAGCTTCAAATATTGTTTAATTTTACTGATTTCCAGATTAATAGCCCCAGCTTCTGTTGATGACCTTACGACCGTGAGCTTCCAGCCAAAACTAGAACCTGCTCTGTAAATTCCGGTGCATAGCGGTGTCCCCGAGTATGAGAAGAAGCGGACATCCGATTATAGAAAATTCCTGTTGGGGGCGGACTCTGCAGATCTAGGATTCCACTTGACAAATCCCATAGTTCATAGGGAACATTTTTCTCCTCCAGCCACTTGACCAAGTGCTGCGTCCACTCCAAATTTTCATGAATAACGTATACTTTTGCTTGACTCATAAGTCTCCTCTCCTTTAGGAATACCGAACAGCCAGCTTGCTCGCTGATTCTTCCACTACATGACCTTCTGTTTTTCAACAACACTAACAGCCAAGACCTGACCTAGAACATTGAGGGCAGTTCGACCAGCATTGACAAAGAAATCAACCGCAAAAATCAAGGCAACGCCTTCTACCGGCAGGCCTAGCTGAGGCGCAGCTGCCAGCAAGACAACAATCGCTCCAGAAGGCACAGTCGCTGCTGTCTTTCCAACCAAGGTTAGAAGTAAGATGGTAAAGAAGAGACCAGAAATAGAAAAATACAATTCCATAAGCATGAGCGATAAAGATAGTAGCTACAGAGAAATAGACAGCGGCCCCCTCAAGATTAAAGGTATAACCCAAAGGCACAAGCAAATCAATGACATGCTCATCATGCCCCTGCTTCTTTAAATCTTTTAATAGAGGTGGCAGGACAACACTGGAACTGCCAGAGACAAAAGCCAAAGTCAAGAGACTCCAGTTCTGGCGAACACTTGTCAGATAAGGAACTCCGGAAATCAAAGCAATCAAAGGAAAAATCACTAAAGCTAAAACCGCATAAGCTAGATAAGTTCCTGCTACAAATTGACCCAAACCAACCAACTTGTCAACTCCTGTCGTAGCCACATCCTTAGCAATAAAACCAAAGATCCCAATTGGTGATAGCTTGATAATCACACCGACAATTTTGTATATCGCCTCAATCCAAATTTGCAATAAATCAATAAACTTCTGTGACTTGTCTTCCTTAAGACTCCCAAGACCATAACCCAAGAATATTGCAAAGACAATGATCGGAAGCAAAGCCCCTTCAGAAAGCGACTTAACAATATTAGCCGGAATGAAACTGAGAAAGAACTCATTTAACTGTATACTTTTAGCAATCCCATCAATATTTCCTCCAGTCTGACCGATATTGACCCCTTGACCAAAAGCCCAGATAATAAGAAGCAAAGACAAAAATAAAGGTAATCGCCGTCGTGACCGCAAAGAAATAGAGCAGACTCTTTGACAAGAGCTTCCCGAAAGATTTCTTGCCAATCACACCAGCTACTGCTACAACCACAACCGGAAAGACCAGTGGAATAATCACCATATTAATCAAACTGATAAAAGCTTGACCTAAAAATTGGTAAAAAGCCGAAAACTGCGACCAGATAAGAGCAACAAGAACACCCAACACCAATGCAATCAAGAGTTGCAAGCCCAAAGAAACCTTTGACCATAAAGAAAAAATTTTCATCACCAAACTCCTTTAGTCTATTTTGATAGCTATTTTACTATGATTGCCCCTATCTGGCTAATATATAATTTCTATGAAAGTAATAGAAGAATTTTTATGGGTGAGCCAAATAGGTAAAAAAAAAAACACCCAAGAGAAAATTCTTGAATGTCTGTAAAGATTGATAACTCAATCAGTCCTGTCAGTAAACTGGAAATGATGATATTATGGTCTCGTTATCTCAAATACTGCTGTATGAATCCACTCATTATGAATTTGTAAGTCATTTTCTATAACCCTACTAAAGGTGAAAGCCATTTTTTTAAAAAGCACTCTCTGAGAGGCTAGATTATCTGTTGCCGTTCCCTGCAACAATTCTATTTGAAAACCATAAGTACTAAATGCTTTATCTAAAAACGAGGTTTAACCGCTTCGCTTGCATAGCCTAAATTAGTATATTTTTCTCCAATCCTATATCCAAGTTCTGCTGTTTTTTTATCACTCCCTAAGACACTTAAATTGATCCTTCCGACCATAACGCCTTGCGAATCTCTAATAAGATGCATGTAGACATCCCTGATTTGTCTTGTTCCGTTAACAATTCCCTTGTAATTTCTTTAAAATCTTCTGAAATCAAAAATAGTTATCTGGTCTAGGAGAGTAAATTCCGTTCAAAAATACTCCCGATTCTCTTTTTTTCAAAAAAAGAATAGACGTCTAGACTATTTTGCTTCAGACATCAACTCTAAACTTATCATTGTAAAGCATCTCCCATCACTATCTACATTCAAATTTTCTCATGTTTATATAAAGTAAAATTTACAGAATTCAAACAAATACTTTTTGTTTTTCATATCGTTTCTACATTATAACACAAAAAGACTATTTACAAAAATAATATTCAAGATTAAGGTGAAAAATAAGGTAAACTTTGAGGTAAACTTTTCAAAAACACGAAAAACACCCATGAGGTAAACTCTTGAGTGCTTTGAAACGTTGATATAATCGTGTTGATTAACGTTTTGAGAATTGTGATGCTTTTTACGAGCTTTCTTAAGACCTGGTTTGGAAAGTATGGATTTCATTCGGATTAAAAAAACAGCGTAATACCAAGGTTTTTTTCGGAACGATAGCTACTGATTAATTTCATAAAAATATGAATCAATATTTTTAAATAGGGTAATAGTTCAGTTCTGTATGTTGATAATATACAAAAGGAACACTTCAGTCTTTTGAAGCGTTCCTTTTGCATTCTTGCAAAAAATTATATCGTTAAAATTTAAACTCTAGAAAAATGACTTATCTTTTTCAAATCTGTCGCTACCTATGCCATGTTTAAAAACCGTAAGTCTCATACATAGAATTTTTCATTACATATTGAATAGATTTCATAACACTTTTTATCATTTGATAATGTGAGATATAGTTGTTGCAACTCTTCTAACGAATTCCTTCTAACATTGCTATCCACATTCTTAATATACTTACAACAACATCCGATAATTGAATAAAAACATCATTATCAGACTTTTACAAATTTGTAATTCGCTTTTTCCCCAGAAAAATTCTACAGGAGATTCTTCTAGTTTTTCTTGAATAGTATATTCTTCATCAAATATGTGCTCTGAATTATAGTAACTAACTATGGAATTTGCATACACAGAATAGTAATTTTCAATCATAACACCAGCTTTATTCGATGTTAGTAATATTAAATCTTCTTTTTATGAGCTTTAAGTGACTGCCTTATGTATTCCATATTAAAATCCTCAATAGTTGGATTAAATCTCTCAATCCAACTTAACAATTCATTAATAAATTGCTCCTGATTGGTAACATTAGGGTATTCAAAAATACTTCATGAAATTTACAAACCAATCTTTATCTTTTTATATAATAATACAGTGAATTTTTTTAAGTCTCTACTAAAAATTTAACCCTCCAATAGCCGATTCTGGCAACGTATCAATTATATCAACTATACTAAAATAAAAATTATCTAAATATGTGTAATGTATCCAACAGTTATTTTTTCCAACCACTCAACAAAGATTTTAAACTTCGGTTTAGAAAAGTAATTCTATGAAATTTTTAGACTTTTGCTGAATATGCTTAAATTTTATCTCTCTCATATTGGACTGCAATTTTAAATTATCAACCAGTTCATCTGTAATGCTTTTGCTGTAAGATTTTTTTCCTTTTTCAAAAGCTAGACCACCCAAAAATAAAAATATGCATGTTCGTCAAAATTAAAGCCTTCTTCTGTCAACTTAAAAACTCTAGCATTATTGGTTTCATCATAGTATAAGACATACTCTTTATCCATATTCGGAATATTATGCAAACTAGCAATATTCTCTATTATTCCTGTATAATCCATTCCACTTACCTCAGAATTCTAAAAATTTCCATTCTTCTTGTATTTCTAAAAATGCATCCCTCAGCTCCGCTATTGCTTTGTACCTCAAATTATGATTAGAATTCAAGCCTTTTTCCATAAACTCTTTTAGTTTTGGAAAAATCAAATTTATTCATATTTTTTTATATCTTCCAGTTAAAAACAAAGTAAATTAATTTTCGAGAGTGCGTAATATTCTGTATTGCTTGTTGTAATTTTTAAAACCCTTCTGTACTTAAACTAGATACATCATTAAAAATATCCACGAACTTCTGTTTCTAATGATGTCAGCTGGCTATCAACTGTTTTAACTAATCCAAAGTCAGCAACTTTTTACGACAACCTCATCTTGATATTTTTTTGAGTAAAAACATTTTTTGGGACTAATATCTCTATGCAAAACCCCAATTCTGTCAAACACTTCAAAAGCCCTAATTATTTGTAAACAGAGCTTTCTACGTATCGTAAAAATTGAGCTTCTGATTATTCTTCAAAAATATAATCATATAATGAAAAATCTATGAACTCCATGAAGTATTCATTTTTTTATTTTTTTATCTAAACGATAAACTTCTAATACATAAGGAGAATTTATGGATTTCATAACTTCATACTCTTTATAAAAATCTCTCCAACTCTTTTAGCATCTAAATTAGTCCTAGCTCTTTTTCACAACAAAATATTTATCATAGAAATCATCAAAGTATTTAAAAAAACCTGAGCATACGACCCTTCACCAATAGGGAACAATTTAAAACCAGATTCAACTCCCCACTTTTTATTAATAGTATCTCCAATAAAAAAATATAGGTAGTTCGTATTTAATTTCATTTTGCTCCATATCTGTAGGAATAGAACTTCCATTATACTCCATAAGGAATTGATTACATTTTTGAAATATTTCACCATATTCTTTATCAACTGTAAAACCAATATTCTTTAATTCCGAAATCTTTGATAACCTATCCACAATGTTGATACAAGCCAGCAATTTCCTACTTGAATCCGCCAAATAGTAAAAAAATTTTTTTCTGCTTCATTCTAGAGTTCATTTCACGCAAAAAGCAGATTAACATGATAATGAATACTTGATAATAGCAAAGAAAGACGTTCTCCAAAAATCTTCTTGATATAGATACTGATTGTCTGATTGAAATCCATTTGAAAATGTCTCAATAAAATCAACTTCTATTGATTTTATTTTATTAGATAGCTCTGCAGTCATATATCCATCAATTATGCTCATGATACACCATTCCCTTACTACATGTTACTAAAACCAAGCACCTTAATATTGCTTACATAAGGTGATGGTTCTTTGTCATAAACCTATTATAGTACTTTTCTTTTTTGTATTCTACTCATCCATATCTCTCAGCGCATACTCGCATGCTTGAATGACAAAGCTTGAAAAAGTTACATCCTTGTTTTGTATTGCTTTCTCAATTTCTTCAATCAGTGGTAGGGGAAAGCGGATTGTTTTATTTTCAGTTTCTTTTCGATTTGATTTTAATTGGAATGCCATGCTAAATCTCCTATCATTTTTGTCTTTAGGATATAGCATTACGCACACGAACAATGCGTTGCGTTTTGCATTACGATTTTAGAACTTGTACGATATAATTTAGGAAATGCTGCAAAGGATATTACTATGGATAGTGTTGGTTCATTACGCCGTTACTTGAACTTAAAAAATACTCAAATTCCTTCGGTACAAAAACAAATTAGTGACATTAGGGGAAAGATTTTTGGAGAGAAAGCAAAATTAAATAGTCTGACAGATGAGAAAGTTTTTTTACAAGATTTTAAGTGGCAAATAAGGACTAGAGGTTTTACAATTTTTAACCTTATATATTTTCTATCACTTTTTAAGTTTGTTTATCTACTTGATAATAATGACACTTATGCACGATTAGGTAGACAACCCATAGATTCAAAAGTTAATGGAAATATCTTATTTAAAAGATTTTTATAAAGATATTTGGCTGAACCTTACAAAGCAGGTCAAACCACTACTACTATAAAACCTCCTACTAAAGCTACTGTTTTTCAAACAGAGAGTATTTTTAGATTACATATTCTTCCGATATTAGGGAAATACTCGTTAGAGCATTTAATAAATAATAAACAACTCGTTCTGTCACTCCTTACTCCCAAAGCAAATAGTTATGCAAATTTCAAGGTCATTAGAAGCTATGTAAATTCTGTTTTTCGATTGGGCTGAGGAGCTTGAGTATATTCCATCAAATAAACTCCGAAAGACAATTAGTAGAATTAAAGCAAATAAAAAATTCTCCTTAAAGAGAGTAAACGTGAAGAAGATCTTTCTCTCGATAGAGAGGAACTAAAAATTATGGTTACAAGCTTTTGACACTGATTTAGAGGAAGGACTTATTGACCCTAAAAGACTACACTCTCTTTTATACAACATTCTTCTTATCTGACCGAAAAATCAGAAAGTTATGCTTTGCAATGGAAGCACATCAACTTTTCAACTGGAGAAATACTCATAGAACAAGCTTTAGACCGTTTTGGTAATGTAAAGTCAACTAAAGGAACAAAAACTCTTTAAAAGCTCCACCTGAATTGATGGAACTTCTAGCGAATTGGAAAGTTAGACAACAAGAAGAACTCAAACTTTTTGGACTACGACAAACACAGAAACAATTTGTGTTTACATATAATGACCGGACTAATAACATAAATTTACCTCTCCATACAGACTATCTCAACTACCGAATGAAATCTGTAAGAAAAAGACATCCTGAACTTGCCCCAGCATCTCCACATAAATTGAGACACACAGGTGCTACTTTAGCGAAACGAGCTGGTGTCTCACTAGAGACCATTTCTGAAGCTCTAACTCATAGCGATAAACAGGTAACAAAAATGTATGTAAATACAGCTGATACCGTTAATCAGACAGTCGGTGAAATTGCTTTTAGGAACCTCAAAAAATGACTCAGGGAAATCTCAGGGAAATTCTCAGGGAAACTCTTGTTTTTTTAACAAAAAAAGACATCCAAGAGAAAATTCTTGAATGTCTGTAAACGTTGATATAATCGTATTGATTAACGTTTTGAGAATTGTGATGCTTTACGAGCTTTCTTAAGACCTGGTTTCTTACGTTCACCATACGGGCATCACGAGTAAGAAGGCCCTGCGCGTTTCAATGAATCGCGGAAGTCAGGGTCTACTTGAAGAAGGGCACGAGCGATACCGTGACGGATAGCTCCTGATTGTCCTCCGTAACCACCACCGTTAACGTTTACGAAAACGTCGTATTGACCAACAGTTGAAGTAACTGCAAAATGGTTGGTTGATAACCAAACGAAGGTCAGCGTGTGGGATGTACTCTTCAACATCTTTTTTTGTTTACAGTGATTTTACCAGTTCCTGGAACAAGGCGAACGCGTGCAACAGCGTTTTTACGACGTCCAGTACCTGCATATTGTGCTTGTGACATAGCTTATTTGTTCCTTTCCTTAGATAAGTCCTGAAATATCAAGAACTTCTGGTTGTTGTGCAGCGTGAGTGTGCTCAGCTCCTACAAATACTTTCAATTTCATACCTTGAGCACGGCCAAGAGTATTGTGTGGAAGCATACCTTTAACTGATTTTTCGATCAAACGAACAGCGTTTTTAGAGCGAAGTTCACCAGCAGTGATAGACTTCAATCCACCTGGGTACATTGAGTGAGTGTAGTAGATCTTGTCAGTTGCTTTTTTACCAGTCAATTTAACTTTTTCAGCGTTGATAACGATTACGAAGTCACCTGTATCAGTGTGTGGTGTGAAGGTTGGTTTGTTTTTTCCACGAAGTACGCTTGCTACAACAGCAGAAAGGCGTCCAAGAGGTACATCAGTAGCGTCAACTACGTACCATTTGCGTTCAACTTCACCTGGCTTAGCCATGTATGTTGTTTTGTTCATGATTTCTCCTATATGAATATCGTTTTTGTTTACAGGGCGGATGTTCCGGTCCGCGGGTTATTTGAAAGGTTCCGGGGCCTTACAAATGGGGTAAACAATACCGCCTACTATCATACCAAATTTTCAGGATAAAAGTCAATATCTTTGCTGGAAATATTTCACTTTTTGCCCTGTTTTTCTTTTCACCCTAGACTTCTTAATCTCGGTCGTTTTTCTAAATCCAAATAAGGGCTCAAGGTTCCGGGGCCAACATGAGTTGCAATAACTGGCCCAAGCGGTTCAATCAAAACTTCTTTTCACTCGGCTATCTTCCAAAAAGCATTGCCTTCAGGTTTCCTGCTTCCTGATCAGCGTCCGCATGAGCAATCACTACTCTGTCTTCTGCTAAATTTTCCAAAAAGTATACGAACACACTCAGCTTGTGCTCTTTTTGCCTCTGACTTTAGCAATCGGCTTTAGACTCCCCGTCAGCTTGGACTGTAATAATTGGCTTAATGCTAGCTAAACTACCTAGTAGCCGCGCAGCTTTTTAGAAATTCGACCACCTCTTACTAAATGATTTAAGTCATCAACTAAGAAATAAGTCTGAACTTTAGGTCGTAGAGCTAATAAAGAGATCGACAGTTTCTAGCTAAGGTTTTTCCTCCAAACTGAGCTTCAACAGCCTTCATCACTAGAAGCCCTCTCCCATAGAAGCAGCCCGACTTTCTAGTATTTCAATGACTGCTTCAGGATAATCTTCCAGGACCATATCTCGAGCTATAACTGCACTTTGGTAAGTACCAGAAAGCAAAGAAGCAAAGGCTACATATAAAAGTGGCGTACCAGCTTTCATGTATTCTCTGAAGACATCCTCAAATTGGCTCTACGTTAATTTGACTGGTAGTTGGTTGACTTCCTGACTTCATCTTTTCTAGCAAGACTTTACTAGTCAGTTTATTATCTCCTACCGTTTCATAGGTCACTCCATCCAACTGGATGGTCAAACCTAGAATGGTGACATCGTTTTCTGCCGCCCATTTTTCAGATAAGTCTGTCGTTGAGTCTGTTAAAATTTTAAAGGTCATCTTTTTTTCTCCATCATTTTTAGTTCCCACAGAGAGGCTTTTTCCATGGAAATAAGCGGGTTGTTAGTGTTGCTTTTGAATTAGCACCTTATTAGGACTAGCTAGTAAACATTCTTGCTTTTTAGGAGAGATTATTTCGCTAGGTCAGTCTAAAACAGGACTGACACCTTGAAAAGCCTTCTCAAATCAAAAATGTATTGGAAATATTCATCTTGTGAATCTTTTTAAAAATAAGGTTTGCTTTGCCATTAAAGCAATTCAATACAAAGCCATTCCCCATCTAAACACTCAACATCATATTTTTATCTTCTAAAAATAAATTTGTCAATTGTACTTCTGGATATTTATTTTGAAAGAAACCATCCCAGAGTTATCATTTCGGTAAGCAAGTACAGGAACTTCCACTTTTTGATTTCCCATATAAAAGGAACTCATACACCTCTTTTTCAGCAAGGCACTCATATTTCCTTTTTCATAATTCACAATCTCTTTATTTAAAATTGTAGAAAAAATTGAGAATGCTGATGAGATCCGCCTTATCACTGGATAAGGTTTCGACCTCAATTAGGTATTTCAAGCACCATTTACTTGACTTCCTTGGACCGTATAAATCCGTGCAATTCAAAGGAATATTGGGTCAATAAATCCTCTAAGGGATACTGATCTGCTTCCTCAGTGATTTCAAAGCAAAAGCACAATTATCTTCTCCTTTTATTATGATAGATATCATAAATAATTGGTTCAAACTTTTCTGTTTGATATTTTTTCTAACTCATAACTTCCAAGTACTTGCATTAGTCCACCCGATTTCTAAAGACTTCATACATGAGAATTGCCGCTGCTACACTGGCATTGAGGCTCTGGACATGGCCATTCATGGGAATGGAAATCATCTCGTCCACCTGCTTTTTAATATTGCTTGAAATCCCCTTACCTTCGTTACCGATGATGAGGGCCAGCTTGCCTGTGGTATTCCACTTATGGGAAGGCGTCCCCTGCATATCTGTACCGAAAATCCAGAAACCAGCTTCCTTGAGCTTATCCAGAGTCTGGCTGAGATTGGTCACACGAGCAATAGGAATATGCTCAATAGCACCCGTTGAGGTCTTGGCCACAACTGGTGTCACACCGACAGCCCGGTGCTTGGGAATGATGACTCCAGCCACATTGGTCGCGTCAGCCGTCCGCAAGATAGAGCCCAGATTGTGCGGGTCAGTCAGCCCGTCCAAAATCAATAAGAGCGGATTGTCTTCCTGCTCTGCTTTTTTCAACAGAGCCTCGAAGTCAGTATAGGCAAACTCCGCCACCCGCAGGACAAACCCTTGGTGAACAGCCCCGTCAGTCATTTCCTGCAAGGTCTTCTTAGGCGTCCATGAGATGGAAACCTTCTTTTCCGCTGCTAAATCTTTGATTTTATCGACCTTTTTACCACGCAGGTCGTCTTGAATGTAGAGTTTATTTCCAGTGTTGGTCGCGAGAGCTTCTGTCACCGCATGCACACCGTAGACAATATCGTTTTTTTCCATGTTTTCAGTATAACATAAATGCCTCCTAAATTGCGACAGCTTTTATTGAACAAAACAAGAAATCCGAATTGAAGGAATCATCCTAACCAACTTTTATACTCTAGTCATGATATAATAAAGCGACTCTAGAAAAAGAAAGTTGACTCATATGCCCCTTCTCCACCGAACGATCAAACTTATGTTAGCCACCTGTTTAGCGGCTTGGCTGGCTGACTTTTTAGGTCTGGCCTACTCAACTTCAGCCGGAATTATTGCCATCCTCAGCGTGACTGATACCCGCCGTAGCACTGCAAAGCTAGCTGGCAATCGCTTTTTATCTACCCTGCTGGCTCTGGCTATCGGAAGCCTGGCTTTTCACTTTCTAGGTTTTCATCTCGGAGCATTGGCCATCTATATCGTAATCTATGTGCCTCTGGCCTTTCGGCTTGGCTGGGAAATCGGCATTACACCCAGCACCGTCCTGGTCACCCATCTGCTCTTAGAAAAATCCACTTCCTGGTCTCTGCTTGGAAATGAGCTAGCTCTCTTTCTTATCGGAACCGGCTTTGCTCTTCTAGCCAACCTCTATATGCCTTCTCGCCAGCAAGAAATTGACAGCTACCATGCGCAAGTAGAAGAACAATTAAAGAAAATACTGCTTCGCTTTGAATACTTTTTAAAAACTGGTGACGGTCGCAATGATGCCACTCTGATAAAAAGAGCTTGATGCCACTTTAGATCAGGCGCTGAATCTTGTCTACCTTGACCATTCCAATCATCTATTCCATCAGACCAACTATCACATTCATTATTTTGAAATGCGTCGCGTACAAAAACCGGATTTTTAAAATGACATGGCTTGTAATATTAACAACTGTCGTTTAGCGCCTAGTGAAAGCTTCATTTTATCCAAACTTTTTCCAAAAACAGCTCAACAACTTAGTCAAGCAAATCCCTGGCCATGATTTGCTGGATGAAATTGAGGACTATCTGGCAGTCTTTCGAAAACGGCCACTTCCTAAGACTCGCCAGGAATTTGAAACCCGCTGCTACGCTCCTTCAGCTCCTGCAGGGACTTGGAGACCTTTATTGAGTTAAAGGTTGAATTTTATAGGAATTATCAAGAAGAAAAGGAACTAACTCTTTCATTAACAAAATAAAGAAGGAACCAAAAATTTGGTTCCTTTTTACATTAAGAAAGTAGTTTATTCTTTTTAAGTGATAAGAATAGCTTGCGACTACAACATCTTCGTACCACTTTAGATAATATTTCAATTTTAAACTCATTTGATTATGAAGGATATTTTGCCAGCTCTTTTTCGGGATAAACTGAGGAACCAAGACTGTCACTGTCCTTCCTTCTTTTTAGCCCGCTTTGCTACCTTGATCACATACTGAACTATTGGCGTAATGATATTGCGGTAGCTAGTCGTAACAGTCTCAAATCGAATATCAGGGAAATAGTCAGCAAATTCCTCTGCGACTTCAGCATCCTTTTTAGCAGTTTCAGTTGTTGAGACGTGCATTGCGACGACATCGTCGCCAATACTGCGAGCATAGCTCATTGCTCCAACACTAACTCTGGTGACATTTCCGACTAACACAATTACTGTATTGCCTGTATAATTCTGACGCTCGATATGTTCTTCTAATCTCAGCTGTCTTGCGACCCTGTTGTAGTGCTGTTTAATAGCTAAGAACAGCCAGGTCAAGACAATGATAATTGGAAAGAAAGGCCAAATATCTCGCAGACGGAATAAAAAGTAAAATAAGAACAATCCCGTAACAAATAACTGCACCAAGGATATTCGCAATTGAATGCTTCAAGAAATCTTTTCCAAACTTTTTCTTCCAATGGACAACCATACCAGTTTGAGAAAGGGCAAAGGGCACAAATACACCAATGGTATACAGTGGAATCAAACGCTCTGTATTCCCCTTAAAAATCCACAAGAGAGCAATGGCACCAAAGGCTAATGTTAAAATCCCATTAGAATAGCTTAGTCGGTCCCCCTTTTCCATGTACATATGTGGCATATATTTATTTTTAGCCATATTATAAGAGAGTACAGGAAAAGCTGAGAAACCTGTGTTGGCTGCAACTGCCAAAATCAAAGCTGTTGACAATTGAAAAACATAGAATAAGACACGACCAAGTGGAGAACCTCCCAAGATAGCCTGAGCCATCTGAGCCAAGGTAGTTGCACCTTTGACAGGAACAATCCCAATCCAATAGTTCAAGAAAGTGATTCCTGCAAACATGATTCCTAGGATTAAAGCCATAATAGATAGGGTGCTTGCAGCATTGTGAGCCTTTGGCTTCTTGAAAAAGGGAACTGAATTAGATATAGCTTCCACTCCAGTCAAGGAAGCTGAACCACTGGTAAATGCTCGGAGCAATAAGATCAAACTTACTCCAGTAATAGAAGTGCCAATATGAGCAGTTGCGTGATATTCCAAGTTTCCCGTCATGATTTGCACAAAACCAAAACCAATCAACAATAACGTGCTGACAATAAAAAGATAGACAGGAATCATTAAGGAAGTCGCTGATTCTTTTAGCCCTCGTAAATTCATTAGCATCAATAAGAGGACTAGCAAGACCGAGATATGTAGGTTGTAAGGGTGTAAGATAGGAATCGCTGAGGTAATGGCATCCGCTCCAGAAGCAACTGAAACAGCTACAGTCAACATATAGTCTACCAGTAAACTTCCACCCGCAATTAAGCCTGCTGTTGGAGAAAGATTTTCTGTCGTTACCATATAAGCTCCTCCTCCTTGAGGGTAAGCATGGATAACCTGACGATAAGAAATGGTTAAACTCGCTAATAAAACCAATACGACAATTCCTATGGGAAGTGACCACCAAATCGCTCCGACAGACACAGAAGTTAAGACCAGAACAACCTGCTCTGGTCCATAAGCGATGGAAGATAAGGCGTCACTAGAGAGCATAGCCAAGGCCTGTAGTTTTGTCAATAAATGACCATCCTCTCCTTCTTTACCGATTTTAATGGGCGTCCAATAAAAAATCCTTTTTAACTTGGAAAAACATAAGTTCCTCCTCAATTAAAAAATAAGGGCTATTCTACTCTTTTTTAGAAAACATGTCAACAGTTTTCTGAAATTTTTTCTATTTTTAAGCAACCTCTTCTTGTTCAACAATGTGAGCTAGTAGCAATTAATAGATTGTGAGAAAGATTCAGTTATCCTATCTTAAAGATGAGAAGTGAACCTTCTCATCTCTAATGAAATAACTTCGAAGGACAAATTCATATTTCCCAAAGTTCATTTTACTATCACTTATAAAAATAATCTCTTCAACTATGAGGTTTTTTGAGCCTATCAAGTATGGATTGATAAGTCTTGATAGAAAAAACGAGCATGGATGTCCAAGCTCGTTTTTGATAACTAAATTTTCTTCATTGTAAAAATATTAATAAACTGTCTTTTTCAGTTTCTTTATCGAAGAAGTGCGCCTTGTTCAAGTCAAAGCCAAGGTCAATGCCCGCACCTGTTTGCAAATAGTCACGTGCATCTACTTTTGCGATAAATTCGTTTTTACCAACTTGGCAGTACAAGTGAGACTCTGAACCAAGCAACTCTGATACAGAGATTGTTGCGTGTACTACTGAGTCAGGGAAAGTTTCAAGGAAAGCAGGTTCTGTATTGATATCTTCTGGACGGATACCAAAAATCAATTCTTTACCTTCGTAGCCTTTTTTTCTTTTCAGAACTTTCAAGATCCCTTCAGGCACTTTCAATTTCACACCATCAGTAACGATTTCATCGCCTTGAAGAGTCACATTGATAAAGTTCATAGCAGGGCTTCCGATAAAGCCAGCAACAAATTTATTTACAGGGTGTTTGTAAAGTTCTTGTGGTGTACCAACTTGCTCTACGCGACCAATTGTACCAGTTCCTGATGGGTTCTTAGTTGCTGACATGATGACGATACGGTCAGCCAAAGTCATCGCTTCTGTTTGGTCGTGCGTTACGTAGATAGTTGTTGCTCCGATACGACGGTGGATTTTAGCGATTTCAGCACGCATGGATACACGAAGTTTTGCATCCAAGTTTGACAAAGGCTCGTCCATCAAGAATACTTTTGCATCACGGACAATCGCACGTCCCATGGCAACACGTTGACGTTGACCACCAGAAAGGTCAGCTGGTTTACGTTCCAAAAACTCTTTCAAACCGAGGATTTCAGCAGCTTCTTGAACACGTTTGTCAATATCATCTTTGCTGTATTTACGCAATTTCAAACCGAAGGCCATGTTGTCATATACCGTCATATGAGGATAAAGGGCATAGTTTTGGAAAACCATGGCAATATCACGGTCTTTTGGTGCTACATCGTTAACCACTCGGCCATCAATCGAGCATTCACCTTCTGTGATATCCTCAAGACCTGCAATCATACGAAGAGTTGTAGACTTACCACATCCTGAAGGTCCTACGAAAACGATAAATTCTTTGTCTTGAATTTCCAAGTTGAAATCTTCAACAGAATAGTGTTCACTATTTGGATATTTCTTGTAAATATTTTTAGGTTTTAATTCTACCATGATAGGCTCCTTTTAAATTTATACTCTTATTATATTTGAAAGCGTTTTTACAATTCTATAGCAAACTGCCTAAAATAAAAATGTTTTTGTGCACCTGCACAAAAACATCAAAAATAAATCTTTCAAAATGATATGGTAACAGAGTGATAAATCCGTCAACTCTTTTAACTGCAAACCCGTCAACTCCTCCCACTTATCCAAGCGATATTGAAGGGTGTTTCGGTGAATATAAAGTTGTTGGGATCTGCCTTTGGTAACAACTGCTCCATTTTCCCACAAGGATAGGATAATTTTCGCTTAATTGCTCCTGCACTTCTATAAGCTGGTGCAATTTTCTCTTTAAAGGTAGAAGGGATTCTTTTGCTTCCCCCAATCCCCATAAAAAGAGTTGAGAGAAGGATAAGACCACAGATTGGTTGTATCGATTCAACCACTGAGCAAAGAGGCTACTTTCCGCTTGGTATAGCTCTGGCAATTGTTCTTTTGTTCCCTTGGGCCATACTTGACCAATCAAAACAGCCAAGCGCAAGTTGAAGTCATATTCGACAGCTGACAAGACATCTCTCAGCAAATCTTTAACAGCCAATTCTGCCCCTGATCAAGAATAAAGACATAGTCTTGCGGGCTGGTCTGAAAATAAGCGACTTTATTGGTCAAAAGAGTTCGCATCATGTCCAGCCAGGCCGAGATTGACTCTGTCTCATAATGAAAAAGATGACAATGTATAAACTGTATAGCTTTGGGTCGTGCGACAACTCTTCTTCGGAGTGGGCCACTAAATATCTATACCAAGGATTTTGTGAAAAAACCGACTCTTTTTCCGTCAAAAGAGCAAGCAGATGCTGTTCTCGATCAGTCAGGTCTTCAGCTGCTAAAACTAACCAATGTTGCTGGTCAATTGGCAGTGAGATTTTCTGACTATCTTGACTTGGTTTCTTTTCGAGGCTAGCTTTTTGGAAACAAAGCTAGCAGTTCATTTGTTTTCATGAGTAACTTCCTCCACCTGCCGAATGCACCAGTCAATCAGCTCTTCCAGTCGCTCAATAGATTCGGTCATATGCAGGTAGCCCATGACTGCCTCAAAGCCGGTAGACATCCGGTAGGTGACGATATCTGTATTCTTAGCCTTGGTGTGGCTGTTGGCATTACGGCCGCGCTTGTAGATATCCTCTTCCTTTTCCGTCAGAATCCCTTCTTCTAGCATGAGAGAGATGAGATTAGCCTGAGCCTTGGCAGAGACGTACTTGGTCGCTTCCCTGTGCAGCTGATTGGGCTTAGTGAGCCCCTGAAAAATCAGGTGACGCCGGATATACATGGAGTAGACAGCATCTCCCTCAAAGGCGAGGGCAATACCGTTAATCAGGTTGACATCAGTCACGGGTCCACCTCACTCCGTCCTTAGTATCCAAAAGCTTGATGCCCTGAGTGACCAATTCATCCCGAATACGGTCTGCAGTCGCAAAGTCTCGATTAGCCCGCGCTTCTTGGCGTTCCTCAATCAAGCGCTCAATGTCCGCTTCTAGGACTTCTTCTACAAAAACAATACCAAAAACTTCTAAGAGCTTGGCAAAGGCTTCCTTAACTTCAGCCGTGTAATTGCCAGAGTTGATCCACTTGGCTAGCTCGAAGACAACCGTGATACCGTTGGCCGCATTGAAATCTTCGTCCATAGCGGCGGTAAACTTGTCCAGAAAGGCCTGAAGCTGACCAGAGTCTGCCTGACCCGTGAAAAGGTCTGCTCATAGGGTATTCTTCAAATATTTGAGATTGGTCGCTGCATCATGAACAGCTTTTTCCGTGAAATTAATCGGCTTACGGTAATGCTGGGTAGCAAAGAAGAAACGCAGCACTTGACCATCAATGGTCTTGAGGGCATCATGAACAGTGATAAAATTGCCTAAAGACTTGGACATCTTAACATCGTCAATGTTGACAAAGCCATTATGCATCCAGTAGTTGGCAAAAGTCTGGCCAGTCTTGGCCTCTGATTGGGCGATTTCATTGGTGTGGTGAGGAAATTCTAAGTCTGCTCCTCCGCCGTGGATATCAATAGTATCACCCAAGATCTCCGTCGACATGACCGAACACTCGATGTGCCAGCCTGGGCGACCTGCTCCCCAAGGACTGTCCCAGGAAATCTCGCCCGGCTTAGCTGCCTTCCAGAGAGCAAAGTCAACTGGATTTTCCTTGCGAGGCGGTCTCCTCATCTGTCCGACCAGAAGCACCTAACTCCAAGTCTGCCAAGGTTTTATTAGCTAGTTTGGCATAATTGTGAGATTTTTCGACACGGAAGTAGACATCGCCCTCTGACTCATAGGCGTAGCCCTTGTCCACCAAAGTCCGCACAAAGTCAATAATAGCCTCCATAAAGTCAATCACGCGCGGATGCTGAGTAGCCGGCTTGACACCTAAGGCCGTCACATCCTCACGAAAAGCTGCGATATACTTATCAGCCACTTCTTTTGGTGTGATGCCTTCTTCCTTGGCGCGATGGATAATCTTATCATCTACATCTGTAAAATTGGAAATATAATTGACCTCAAATCCCCGATACTCAAAAATAGCGACGAACTGTGTCAAAAGCTACTGTTGAGCGGGCATTGCCGACATGGATATAGTTATAAACCGTCGGACCGCAGACATACATGCGAACCTTGCCCTCTTCAATGGGCACAAATTCACGTAGGCTGCGGGTCATGGTGTCGTAAATTTTAATCATGCGGTCCACTCCCTTCTCTATTTCTGACTTTTTCGGCTGAAAACCAGCTCTGCAAAAGGGCCAAATTGTCTGAGGCTATCCAGTTGGTAAAAGCGCTGCCCTTCCTCTTGGGTAAAGAGGGGAACCCCCTTTCCTAGGATAAGGGGCGCTATCTGAATAATGAGGTGGTCGAAAAGATCCGCATCCAAGAGCGGTCCTACCAAGGAATTACCACCAATCACAAAGACATTTTTGCCTTTGTCAATCTGGTGAACAAAGTCCACCACATCCCCAGCTACTGGCTGGTAATTGCTGACAGGCAGGTGCCTATCATGCGTAAAGACATAGTTTTCCGTAGCTTGATAAAAACTTTCTACATCTTGCAAATCTTGGATTTCCTCAAAGGTCCGCTTGCCCATGATGGTGATATCCATTTGCCTGTAAAAGTCATCATAGCCTGTATCCTCTACAGAACCAAGCTGATGCAGCCAGTCTATCCTGTGCTGGCTGTCTGCCAAGTAGCCATCCATGGTGATACAGCCGTAAAAATATACTGCCATTCTTGTAGTTACCTTTCTAGTTCCTTTGCTATTGTCAAAGCGATAGTGAAAAAAGTCATGGCATCAGCTGTCCGCTCTTCATGGCGGGCATCCCAGGTTCGGTTATGATGATCCACATAGTCAGCTGTGTAGAAGAACTGATAGACTTTACTCTTGCGAAATTGACTCCAAGCCATGATAGCTGAAGCTTCCATGTCCACCACTTGTGCACCAGCAGCCAAGCGACGCTTGACCTTATCAGGCGTTTCTCGATAAAAGGCATCAGTCGTCCAAGACTTGGTGCGGATATGCTCAATATCGTGCTTGTCAAAGATGGCTTCCAGCTCGATCAGCAGAGACTCGTCATAAGCGACTTCATCACCCGGATGGGGCATAGTGATAACTAGTTCCTTCATCTCGCAATGCAGCTGCAGGCAGAATAATCTTGTCAGCCTCAATTGAGCGGTCCAAAACGCCACAGGAACCTAAAATGATGAAATTCTTGAAGCCTCTGGCCGCCAACTCCTCCAGCTGGCCAACTATCATGGGAGCCCCAATCGGAGCCAACATAACTGCAAGCTTGCTAGGTCCTTGGCCATAAATATACCATGGATGATGGCCGTTTATGCTTTTCAAATAGCCTCCCTGATAGACATCTTCTGACTCAATCAAACGTTTCAGAATTTCGCCATTAAAGGACAGGATGATGGTTTCGCATACCTCTCCCTTGTCATGGACTGGCTTTTCAGTTGGCTCAATGACTGCTGCTACATCTTCAAATTCCTCTAATAGCATAAGTTCTCTTTCTTTAAGGCTTTAGCAAATCCACCTTCATCTTTTCTATGCGGCGCAGTTTGGTCTCATCTTTTTTGGCTTCACTGATATAGCGAGCCCATTCTCGCTGGTGGCTAGGTGGCAGTTTAATAAAGCGCTCCTTAGCAAGACCATCCAAGCGTTCTTGCAACTCAAGAACTGCCTGGTTCAAAATTGAATCTGATAAATCTGACATAGTTCTTACCTCCTGTCATACTTCACCTCGATAACTTTGCTACCCTTTCCTACAGACTTGACGAATGGTGGCTGGCTTCACGGGCATGCTCTAGCTTGTCTAGATAGTATTCCCGTTTCTCCTCTACCTCGTGAATGGTTGGCTCGTCCTTCTCACCGTGAACACGGACAATTTTCGCTGGTACACCAACAACGGTTACATCACTTGGAACATCCGCCACAACAACTGCACCGGCTCCGACCTTGGCTTTCTCTCCAATCTCAATTGGTCCAATGACTTGAGCATGGGCAGAGACCAAGGCACCCCGGCGCACGGTCGGATGGCGTTTACCTGTATCCTTGCCCGTACCGCCTAGGGTCACGCCGTGGTAAAGCATGGCCCCCTTCTCCACAATGGCTGTCTCACCAATCACTAGGCCACTGCCATGGTCAATGAAGACACCTGACTCAATCTGAGCGCCAGGATGAATCTCAATCTGGGTCCAGAAACGCCAGAATTGACTGTGCATGCGTGCCAGCAGACTTGAAAGCCGTCCGCCACAAAAATGCGAGAGGCGGTGGGCGCAAAAGCTTTAATGCCCGGATAGGTTAGCAAGACTTCCAGTGACGTTCGTGCTGCTGGGTCATTTTCTTTTACAATATCAATGGATTCCTTCCACCAACCCATGCTAGCCTCCTTCCTTCTCTAAACAAGGAGAGACGAGAACAAGGCTCGCCTCTGCCGATTTTTGATGAGGTCTACAGGGATAAGCGACCTCTTATTCTTCTGTTTTTGGGCTTTCTTGATGGTCTTTATGACCTTTGTGCTCCTTATGCGGATGATGTCCCTTGTCATGATGATGTTTTGGCTTATCAGACTTTGGCGGACGTGGCAGCAATACTTTCATGGAAGCATCTACCCGACCTTTGGCATCAATCTTGATAACCTTGACATCCACTTCATCACCGATTTGTACGACGTCCTCGACATTATTAGTCCGAGTCCAAGCTAACTCTGAGATGTGAACCAGTGCATCCGTCTTGTCAAAGAGGTTGACGAAGGCACCGAATTTCTCAATCCGAACAACCTTGGCATGGTAAACTTCATCCACTTTTGCTTCGCGGACCAAGCTAGCAATGATTTCCTTAGCACGATTGATGGCGTCTTGATCGCTGGAGTAGATGGATACATTTCCTTCTTCATCAATGTCAATCTTAACACCGGTCTCAGCGATGATCTTATCGATGGTTTCTCCACCTTTACCGATGACAATCTTAATCTTGTCCACATCAATCTTGATGGTGTCGATTTTCGGAGCAGTTGGAGCCAACTCTGGACGTGGAGCAGGAATCGTCGCTCCAATCAAGTCCAGGATTTCAAAGCGGGCTTTCTTAGCCTGAGCCAGAGCTTCTGTTAAGATTTCTGCTGTAATTCCTTCAATCTTAATATCCATCTGCAGGGCGGTAATCCCTTCGCGAGTACCAGCTACCTTAAAGTCCATATCGCCAAAATGGTCTTCCAAACCTTGAATGTCCGTCAGAACCGTGTAGTTGCTGCCATCTGAAATCAATCCCATGGCAATACCAGCAACCGGAGCCTTAATCGGCACACCACCAGCCATCAGAGCCAAAGTGCCCGCACAGATAGAGGCCTGTGAGGAAGAACCGTTTGACTCCAAGACTTCTGCTACCAGACGGATAGCATAAGGAAACTCTTCCAAGCTAGGCAAGACTTTGCTCCAGAGCACGCTCCCAAAGAGCACCGTGTCCGATTTCACGACGACCAGGAGCCCCATAACGACCTGTCTCACCGACAGAGTATTGCGGGAAATTATAGTGATGCATGAAGCGTTTCTTGTATTCCGGATCCAAGCCGTCAACGATTTGCGTTTCGCCCATTGGTGCCAGAGTCAGAACAGACAAGGCTTGGGTTTGCCCACGAGTAAAGAGACCAGAACCATGCACGCGCGGCAGGTAATCCACTTCCGCATCCAGCGGACGGATTTCATCAACCTTACGGCCATCAGGACGGACCTTATCTTCGGTAATCAAACGCCGCACTTCTGCATGCTCCATTTGCTCCAAGATTTCAGCCACATCACGCATGATACGGTCGAATTCTTCATGGTCCGCGTATTTCTCTTCATAAACTGCTGTGACTTGGTCTTTGACAGCCTGAGTTGCGGCTTCACGCGCCAGCTTTTCTTCTACCTGAACAGCCTTTTGCAAGTCGCTATTATAGGCTGCGATAATCTCTACCTGCAGCTCTTCATCAACATGCAGCAATTCTACTTCTGCTTTTTCCTTGCCGACTGCCACAACGATTTCTTCTTGGAAGGCAATCAATTCTTTGACCGCTTGGTGCCCTTTAAGAAGAGCTTCCAGCATGATATCTTCAGAAAGTTCCTTGGCTCCAGACTCTACCATATTGATAGCATCTTTGGTGCCAGCCACTGTCAGTTCCAAAAGTGAAACTTCTTTTTGTTCCTTGCTAGGATTGATGATAAATTCACCATCTACATAACCAACCTGAACTCCTGCGATAGGGCCGTTAAAAGGAATATCTGAGATAGAGAGAGCCAAAGAGCTACCAAACATAGCAGCCATTTGAGGCGAAGCATCTTCGTCATAAGAAAGAACTGTATTGATAACCTGAACTTCATTGCGGAAGCCTTCCGCAAACATAGGGCGAATCGGACGGTCAATCAAGCGAGCAGTCAAAGTCGCATCCATTGATGGACGGCCTTCGCGCTTGTTAAAGCCACCAGGATATTTCCCAGCGCGCATACATTTTTTCCTCATAGTTGACCTGCAATGGGAAAAAGTCTCCCGTAGCCATCTTTTTGGACATGGTTGCCGCAGTTAAAACGGTACTTTCTCCATATCGAACAACGGCGCTGCCATTTGCCTGCTTTGCAACCTGACCGGTTTCAACTACCAGCTCACGGCCTGCAAAAATAGTTTTAAAAACTTGTTTTGTCATAAAGACTCCTTGCCGAGCATATGCTCAAATTTTTTCATACGCCTTGGCTACAAAGATCAAGATATTAAGCCCGTCAAAAGCTCATAGCATAATCACAGCTGACAACTAACCTTCTCAGAATTTTTAGCTTTAATATCATGGTCTTAGCGACTATTATATCCTCATCTTTGTATCAAGCACGTACAGACCTTATTTTTACCACAATTTCAGACAAAAGAAAAAGACTGAAAATGGCTTTTTTTCTATAAAAGCACTGAAAATCTATTTTTCTTTTCTATAGCTGATTATAGTTGGCTGTCAGAGTTCGTTTTTTCCCTTTTCGATTCGTCAAATAGGATGGCGGTATAGCCACTATTCACTTTTTCAAAGCGAACTTCTTGCTTTTATAATAAATACAGTGACTCATTTCAAACATGTAAAGGAGACAATCGTGCCAGATCATCAAACAGTTGAAAAGAAAGATTTTTTCTCGCTCCTTGCGACAGCCTTAGTCAGCTTTGCAGGCATCTTATCTGAAACCAGTATGAATGTAACCTTCCCGCATCTAAGTAAGGTCTTTTGGGTTAGGGATTGGGAACAGTCGCAATGGATTACAACAGGGTATTTACTAGCGGTGGCCATCACGATTACTTTAGGAGCGACCTTAGCCCACAATTGGAAAGAGCGGACCATCCTCTTTACTGCTTTGGCCAACTTTTGCTTGGGCACACTGATTGCCATGTTGGCTTCAAGCTTTCCCATCTTGATGATAGGGAGAATCCTGCAAGGAGGCGCTACTGGATTAGCCATTCCTTTTGCTCTTTAACTTGATTGTTGAGCGTATTCCTAAGCAAAAAATCGGAACCTACATGGGCTTGTCTGGGATGGTGGTCAGCCTAGCACCAGCAATTGGTCCGACTTACGGTGGTTTTATGATTAGTCGTTTTGACTGGCATATGATTTATACCTTTATTCTTCCTGTCCCAATCATTTCCTTTATTCTTGGCTTTTTCTTTTTAAGAAATTCCGAAAAGTCTAGGAAACGCGCCTTTGATCTCCTCTCATTTCTCCTCTTAGCAAGCTCACTCGTCTTTTGCCATTGTAGCTATCTCTAGCTTAGAAGAAGGACATATCGATTGGCTCTATCTTGTTCTCTGCATAGTGCCACTAGCCTGCTTTATCTATCGGAGCTTGAAGATTGATCATCCATTCTTAGATATTCGGATTTTAAAGCAACCAACAGTCTTATTGGCTATTTTACCCTTCTTCATTTTTCAGTTTATCAACCTATCAGCTAATTTTCTGATTCCCAACTTCCTAGTCATAGAAAAAGACATTTCAACCGCTCAGGCAGGCTTTGCGCTGCTTCCAGGAACCATGCTCGGAGCCTTCCTCTCTCCTGTCTTTGGCAAGCTCTATGATAGAAATGGTCCTAAACCAACCCTTTTTACAGGAAATTCACTTCTTTTCCTGGCTGTACTCTTGCTCCTTATCTTTACAAAAGAACTTACCTTAACAGCTGTTATTGCGATTTATATTTGCTTTACCTTGGGGCGAAACATGGCCTTTAATAACACACTAGCCCTAGCGACGACTCAAGTTGATAAAGGAAAGACCGCAGATACGACCGCGCTCTTTCAGCTGGCCCAGACCTTTGCGGGTGCTATAGGTACCGCAGTAACGGCCGTCATCGCTAATCAAGCTCCAAATATGACAAAAGGAACTCAAGACGTCTTCACTCTTTTATTGGGCCTGGTTATCTTCGTATTCTTGTCTTATCTACTCCTTTTTAAAAGGATTGCAGCAAAGAAACTTTGACTTTTATCCTTGACGTGATAAACATCTAAAAATTACTGACTTATCTTTCTCCCCCAAAGACATTTTGGGGGATTTTTTGCTACTACTATTTCTATATACGACAAAAAGGAGTAAACTATGGAACAAAAACATCGTTCTGAATTTCCGGAAAATGAACTCTGGGACCTAACGGCCTTTACCAAGACCAGGAGGACTTCCTGCGAGCCATTGAGAAGGCCAGAGAGGACATCCAAAAATTCGTCCGTGATTATCAAGGCAAGCTTAGCACTTTCGAAGATTTTGAACGGGCATTTGCTGAACTAGAGCAGATTTATATCCAAATCAGCCACATCGGTAACTACGGTTTTATGCCACAGACCACTGACTATGGCGACGAGAACTTTGCGCAGATTGCCCAAGCAGCTATGGAGTTTGAGACCGAGGCCAAGTCGCACTCAGCTTCTTTGACGACGCCCTAGTCGGCGCAGACGAGGCTGTCTTGGAGAAACTAGGCCAAGAGCCCCATCTGACCTCAGCCATCCGCCAGGCTAAAATCAAAAAGCCCACTATTTGGGTGTAGATGTCGAAAAAGCCTTGACCAACCTAGGTGAAGTCTTTTACAGTCCACAGGATATTTACACCAAGATGCGGGCTGGCGACTTTGCTATGGCTGACTTTGAAGTAGACGGTAAAGTTTACAAAAACAGCTTTGTCACCTATGAGAATTTCTACCAAAACCATGAAAAACGCAGAAATCCGCGAAAGCTCCGTTCATTCTCAGAAGGTCTTCGTCAGCATCAGAACACTGCCGCGCTACCTACCTGGCTCAGGTCAAGTCGAGAAAACTGCTGGCTGACATGAGAGGATATGACTCTGTCTTTGACTACCTGCTAGCTGAGCAAGAAGTAGATCGCTCTATGTTTGACCGGCAGATTGACTTGATTATGAGCGAATTTGCCCCAGTAGCTCAGAAATACCTCAAGCATGTCGCTAAGGTAAACGGACTTGAAAAATGACCTTTGCCGACTGGAAACTGGACTTGGACAGTGAGCTCAATCCGAAGTCAGCATTGATGATGCCTACGACCTCGTCATGAAATCAGTCAGAGCCACTCGGACAAGAGTATTGTCAGAAGTTGCCCGCTACAAGGAAGAACGCTGGGTTGACTTTGCGGCCAATGCCGGAAAGGACTCTGGAGGCTATGCTGCTGATCCTTATCGGGTTCACCCTTATGTCCTCATGAGCTGGACTGGTCGCATGAGTGATGTCTATACTCTGATTCACGAAATTGGTCACTCTGGTCAGTTTATCTTCTCTGACAATCACCAAAGCTATTTCAACGCCCATATGTCCACCTACTACGTGGAAGCACCGTCTCACCTTAATGAGCTCCTGCTCAGTGACTATCTGGAACGCCAGTTTGATAATCCTCGCCAGAAACGCTTTGCCCTGGCTCACCGTCTGACGGATACTTACTTCCATAACTTCATTACTCACTTGCTGGAAGCTGCCTTCCAACGCAAGGTCTATACTTTGATTGAAGAAGGCGGAACCTTCGGTGCAAGCAAACTCAACGCTATCATGAAAGAAGTCTTGACGGACTTCTGGGGAGATGCCGTTGAAATCGACGACGATGCTGCCCTGACTTGGATGCGCCAAGCCCACTACTACATGGGACTCTACAGCTATACTTACTCCGCAGGCTTGGTCATCTCTACCGCTGGCTACCTACATCTGAAAAATGACGAAAATGGTGCCCGTGACTGGCTTGAGCTGCTCAAATCTGGCAGCAGCAAGACTCCGCTTGAGTCAGCTATGATTATCGGAGCGAGATATTTCGACAGACAAACCACTTCGCGACACCATCCAGTTCTTGTCCGACACAGTTGATCAGATTATTGCTTACAGCGAGGAGTTGGGGAGTAAATGAAGAGTAAGCTCGCTATATAATAATGTTTTTCGGTTATTAATCATTATTATAATTGGCTTATCTATAGCCATTTTCAAAAAGGGCCGTTGAAGGTCCTGATGTTAGAACTGAGCTTGCTATATAGTTTCTACTGAAAGAATTCGTGTTTATATAATATAAAGTCATCTACGGATGGCTTTTTGATAAGTTAGTAGAAATGTAGAGGTGCTAAGGATGTATCAAGAATTACAAAGAAAAGTGACAGAAGAAAGACCAAGCTATAGCCGTGAAGAAATCCAGTGGTTACTGAAACATTTGGGAGATCCCTCGTCAGAAATTCGCGACGACCTCGTTTTTACAAGCTTGGCTAGAGGGATTCAAAAAGAGCTATTTACAGAGAAACAATTCCATTTCATTGCTGAGGAAATTCTATCTGATGGGGGACTAGAGAAAGAGATTGATAAGATAGGGTTGTCAACACTTGAACGGTCTTTTAGGGCACTTATTTTTGCAAATCTCCTGTCTGCAGATGCCAACCAGCAATCAATTTTTTATCAGGAATTAAAAGGAGAAATTGCAATATCATTTTAAATCAAGGCTTGCACTATCTTTCAAAAGAAAAGGATACAACTGGTTTTTCAAGTCAGTATGGTTGGGTTCACGCTTTTGCGCATGGTGCTGATCTCTTAACAGAGGTAGTTTGTCATCCAGAATTTCCTAAAAACAGAGTTCATGAAGGAATTGACATACTTGACCAACTATTTAAAAAGAATTTCGATTCGTTTTTACAAATGATGAGGATTGGCGTTTAGCGAGAGTCCTTTATGAACCCATTTTACAAGGAAAGTTGGAGCAAGCTACACTGGCATCTTGGATAAAAACAGTTGATTTTTCCGTTAGAAGAGACTGAAGATTTTATAAATTTTCCAACTTCAGATCCTGTCTATTGGAAGTCTATGTCCGAACTTGATCAGAGAAACATTTTTGCAAAATGAGTTAAGAAAAACTATTCAATCTTTTTCAATACTAGGATAAACTATTTTTGTAATTTTCAAGAATATTTTCAAGTCACTTTTTCTTGAAACCCTTTGCTTCTTTTTGATAGACTAGTGCATAGTTTTTTAAGGAGATGAAAAAAATGAAAAAGTTTTTGCTGAATTAATCGGTACATTTTTGCTTGTGTTTGTAGGAACAGGCGCAGTTGTTTTTTGGTAATGGTGTAGAGGGCCTTGGTCATCTTGGAATTGCCACTTGCCTTTGGTTTTGTCAATCGTTGCTCGCTTGCACTCTATCGGTACGATTTCGGAGCTCACCTTAATCCTGCAGTATCTATTGCTATGTTTGCAAACAAGCGTTTATCGTCTAAGGATCTTGTTAACTATATCCTTGCTCAAGTCCTTGGGGCTTTTATTGCTTCAGCGACAGTATACTTCCTCTTGGCTAACTCAGGTATGCCAACTGCTAGCCTAGGTGAAAATGCCTTGGCGAATGGTGTGACTGTCTTTGGTGGTTTCTTATTTGAAGTCATTGCAACCTTCTTGTTTTGTCTTGGTTATCATGACCGTGACTTCTTCAAGCAAAGGGAACAGTTCTATCGCCGGCCTCGTAATTGCCTTGACCTTGGTGGTGATGATCTTGGTTGGTCTCAATATCACTGGCCTTTCAGTTAACCCAGCTCGTAGCTTGGCACCAGCTCTTCTTGTAGGTGGTGTAGCCTTGCAACAAGTTTGGATCTTCATCTTAGCACCAATTGTTGGTGGTTTTCTTGCAGCAGTCGTTGCCAAAAGCCTTCTTGGAACAGAAGAATAATTGAAAATAGAAAGAGCCTTGCTCCTCATCTTGAGGAAAAGGGCTTTTTCTTTAAAACTAAAAAGACACTCCCATTTGACTTACGGGAGTGTCTTGATTTTAACTCAATTCAGCAACGATTGCCTTGATTTGTTCTGCTGTGTGTACTCCAGCAACTTGTTTCACCACTTGACCGTCTTTTTTGAAGAGAAGGGTTGGGATAGACATGATGCCAAAAGCACGAGCTGTGTTTGGATTTTTCATCAACGTCCATTTTAACGATTTTTCAAGACATCTTCTGAAAGTTCTTCAGACAATTTGTCCAAGATTGGACCTTGCATCCGACATGGACCACACCAAGTTGCCCAGAAGTCTACCAAGACCAAAACCGTCTTTTGTTTCTTGTTCAAATGTTGCATCTGTAATTGCTTTTTGCCATTGTATTTCTCCTTTTTACTTATATTGGCTTAAATCTTGTTTCATGAGATAGAAGAAGACATCTCCATAAGTCCCATGGTAGTCAAATCATGACCATTGTAGGTTAATTTTTGGACAGTGTAGTAGTCTGCGACGCCAATCAAGCAGGCCTGTTGAGAACGTTCAAAAGTCTTGGTAAGACTCGAAAGTCATGGTTTTCTCCTGCTTGCTAGCATCTAAATATGTAATTTCAATCATAATTTCCCTTTTTCAAATTACTCTTGTAATTTTTATTTTACGATTATATTGTAATTGTTTTTGGTTACATCTGTCAAATATTTTTGCTTCTCTTTTTAGGCTCATCATAAACATAAAGAATATTCCCAATCTCTATTCTTGTAAAAATAAATTCATTTTCGCTATAATACTACAAATACTGAAAGGAGAACTATGAAGTATATTTGGGCTTTCTTAGCAGCCTTAGGCTTAACTGGGCTGGTACTTTTCTTCTGGCATTCTCAGACTAAACCAAATCCTACTCCTCCTAAGTCAGAAACCACACAGACAGCTTCTAGCAAGAAGGCGACAATCAACCAACTCCTACTGATGACATTGTGTCTGAAGAATACAGTGTTTCATACGATGACAAGCGACTCTATGGGAAGATTACTGCTCCTTCCGACTACAAGAGTAAACAATTGCCGACTATTGTTATCGCACATGGATTTAACAACACCCTTGAACAGTATGAAATGTACAGCCAACTACTAGCAAAGCTAGGTTATCTTGTTTACAGCTTTGATTTCTACGGTGGCAGTAGTAATCGAAAAAGCGGTGGACAGGGATATGCTGAATATGTCGGTCAAGACCAGAACTGACAGATTTGACACAAGTCATGGAAAAAGCTGAGTTCCGAGGACAACTGTAGATAAGAGCAAAAATGAGCTTATTTGGTGCTAGCCAAGGCGGTGTCGTTGCCAGTCTCTATCGCTCGCTTATCCGGACCGCGTGCACAAACTCCTGCTTATCTTTTCCAGCTTTCGTTCTTTTTGATGATGCCAAAGGAGACCTATCGTGAGCTAGGGGAGCCCAGACTTCGACCAACTTCCAGACAGCCTGACACACACAATACTACTCTGGGCGAGATTTATCTAATCGATGCCTTGAGACATTGACATCCAGGCAGAGCAGGCCAAAATCACCGCTCCGACCCTCATTATCCACGGCACTGATGATGCAGTCGTGCCCTACCAGTATGTGGTTCAAGCGAGCCAGACCATTCCAAATGCAGAGCTGGTCACTGTGGAAGGTGGGGAACACCGTATCGACGAAAGATTTGCTATCACTGCTGCTCCTGCAATCCAAAAATTCCTGAAAGAATAAAGCCGATGATAGAAAAAGTTCTTCTAAAATTATGGAAGAACTTTTTATTTGGAAAAAATTAGAAGAATTATACTAGGAAACGACATTTGAACATCTTAAAACGAACTAAGATAAATGATGAATAAAAAAGTCTCTAAAACCAGAGAGCCAATTTGAGCTCGGGCTAAAATCCTAGCGAAAAAGAAAAGCTACTCTATAATAGAGTAGCTTCAACTATGTATTCAATTGAACACAGCCTAAGCGAGTTGATAAAACAAAAAGAATCTCCCCGAAGGGAGAAGATCTGGTTGATTTTACCTTACAGTGCTAGGAACCGTAACCGAAGATAATACTTGAGTATATCGAGGTAAGGCGAAGGAACAGAAAAAAGCCCTCTGGAATCAGAGAGCCAATTTGAGCTCGGGCTAAAATCCTAGTGAAAAAGATGAAACTCCTTGTGTTCATCGAACACGATGTCGTTTCCCTATTTTTATACGGATTTTTGGCGCCCTATAGCATCATGATTAGCGACGAAGTCCAAGAGAGTTGATCAACTCGCGGTAACGGTTAACGTCGTTCTTACGAAGGTAAAGCCAAGAGGTTACGACGGCGACCGATTTTCTTCATCAAACCACGGTAAGTAGCGTGGTCTTTTTTATGTTGTTTGATGTGGTCGTTGAGGTGGTTGATTTCCCAAGTAAGGACAGCAACTTGTACCTCTACTGAACCAGTGTCACCTTCGTGACGTGCATATTGTGCAATGATTTCATTTTTTTTCTCTTTTGAGATTGCCATGATATACTCCTTTTCTTTACGCTTCATCCGAGTGGCAGGTTTGGCATGGCCTGCAACCAAGAAGAAGTTATTTGTCTTTTAGACAATCTCTATTGTAGCAATATTGACCCTGTTTGTCAAACACTTCTACTCTACCCCTCATCCAATCTAAATTATAAAACAATTGTTTATTTTTACTTGATAACCAATCATCAGTGACGTGCGACCCTAACAAGCCAGTACTGAGATAATCTAGTCAGAGTTAGTCATAAAAATCAGCCTCTTCAGACTGATTTAAAAATGTATTTACTATTTTTGTCCTGTCCATCGTTCCAATGAGCTGGGAAGGTTCAATAATACACAAAACTTTTTGACCATCTTGGACTACAACATAAAACTGTTTGAAATTAACATCATAGTAGATATCCTTATCGCTTTTAACGCGATAGCCTTGTTCTTCGACCTCTTCTTTGATAGCAGCAATCTTCTCTTCCACCACTTTTGAACTGATCCCATTTTTCAGAGTCATCTAAAAAATAACTTCACATAATCTTTTAAACGGGTAGAGAATGAGTTTGTAAAATTGAATTAACCTTTATACTATTATTATTTGAAAATTCAACCCTTGCAATTCCTTTGTTAGAAATACTCATCGTCCAAGAACCATTGTTTGCAGTATCCTTGAATTTCCATTTACCCACAAATACCCTAGGATATTGAATTTTATAAAATTGAAGACGCTTAATATACTGTGAGTCATTTGAACTATTAATGCCTGAGCGACTATCATAAATAATCATACTGCCATCTTTTTGTAGAATGTGGTAAATCTTTTCATTGCCTATATAAGCAGAAAAGATAGCCTTGGTATTGAGTTTGAAAATGCTTATCAAAAGTCAGCTAGGTTCTTAATCTTTGAATCATTTTTCTTCCTTAATAAAATTTTCAAAATCAGCCTTGGCTTTGTCTCCTCAGTTATTTCCTTTATCTCTTTCTCGCCATTAAACTTCTTTTCTTTATTGTTTATCTCATATACAAAAGAAATAGTGTCTTCAGGATTCACCCACACGCCATCAAGATCTGTAATTTTCGGTCCCATGCCAAATAGGACAAACATCAAAACGCCTAAAACTGCCACAGCTGCTCCTGCAAGAAGATAGCGCTTATTCTTATTTTGAAGCATTGAGCTAGCATTGGAGCTGTCTTCAACCTTGAATTCTCCCTTATCCTTGGCCTCTTGAACCTCTTGATCACTAGGCTTGCGATTATAAGTAGCTTTAAACTGCTTGGTCCAGTCTTCCTGATTCATATCATTCTCCTCTGTCTTTCTTTAAAATGGATTTTTCTTCACCAGTAAAGTTAGTAGGTAATATATACATTAATCGAATAAAACTTATTATACCATACATCTTACCCCAATAGCCATCAAGTGAGAAAAAACTTCGTCACGTCTATCATAGGACTAAGAAAAAACTAATATGCTATTAAAAAGCTCTATTTTATAATGCAATTCCAAATATGTCTAAGGTAGACATTTCCTCAGCAGTCAGTCTTCGCCATTCTCCAAGACCAAGTGCTGGATCTAACTGGAGGGGACCCATTGAAAGACGCTGAAGATCAGTTACTTCTTTTTCCCATAGCGAAAGCAACCATGCGCTTGACTTGAGTGGAACTTGCCTTCAGCTAGGCTGATTTCTACGAGAGAGGTCTCTGTTTCCTCATCTAGTTTTAAAAATCTTAAGTTGAGCTGGCTGACAGGTAAAATCTTTCAATTCTATTCCTGTTGCAAACTTCTCCACATCTGATTGATTCATCAAAGCCAGCTACTTGAGCTCGGTAGACTTTCTCTACGTGCTTTTTAGGTGACAGCATAGCATGGGCCAACTTGCCATTATTGGTCAGAAGAAGCAGGCCGTGGGTATCAATATCCAAGCGACCAACAGGAAAGACTTCCCTTGTAGCGAGCAGTCTCGTCCAGCAAATCCAGAACTGTCTTATGATGGTCATCCTCTGTAGCCGAAATGACTCCCTGAGGCTTATTGAGTAGATAGTAAACGAATTTTTCATAGGTCAGCCTTTGGCCAGAAACGACTATCTCATCTCTTATTTCATCAATCTGAGTCTTGGGTGATTTCTCTGCTCTGCCATTGACCAAAACATGCCCTTTCTTCAGGAGTTGCTTGACTTGAGTGCGTGAGCCGAGACCATTTTCTACTAAAAATTTATCCAGGCGCATATTATTCCTTTGTTATATTGTAACTTAATGCTTCAATAAGCATCATAACCACTCCTAAAATGGATAAGACAACAACAGGCGTCTGAGTCAGTCTTCCAATCAAGGAAAGAACAAATGTCGTCACAGCAGCTCCACCACTGCAACCTAAAACGATGATGGAAACAGCTTGATTAATGAGCTGAGGAGGGATTTTTTCTGACACCGCATGAAAAACCGTTGTCAGTGTTATACTGTAGGTAAAACCAGCAAAAGGGCACTAAAAGCTAGTAGCCAGACATTTGCTGGAAAGACTAATCAAAGTCAAACTTAGACCAAAAACAAATTCCAATAATGGTTAATAAACGATCTTTAAAGAAAGCAACCATAGGCGCAAAACTGACACCCGCCACAATTCCAATTAACTGCATAGCGCTCAAAAATTAAACTGGCAGTCTCTGCAGTTCCAATTTGGTGGTGCAGTACTAGACTAGGCACGCAAAGGTAATCGCCGTATTACTTAGAACAATGACTCCAGCAATTAAGGCTGATAGCAAGGTAAAGCGGAATTGACCAGCAGTCATCTTTTTCTTGCTTGGAATGCTTGTGGTGGTGGACTCTTTTTTTCATATGGGACAAAGAGAAGAAAAAGCCCCAAAAACCAAGAAACAGAAGCTATAAACAAGGAAGGTTGCTGTCCAACCAAAGCGTAAGAGCTGACCAACCGCAAAGGTTAGAAGAGCCGTTCCGACTACTTCTGCTGATCCCCTATAGCCTAAAAGCTGTATGCGCTCATGACCTTGGTAACGCTCGCTAATAATTGAAATAGCCTTAGCATTGATCAATCCTGTCCCCAGTCCAAAGATCAAAGCGAGACAGAAAGATAAGCTCGTAGGATTGAGTTAGGGGGGAACAAAACCGCAAGAAGCCATGATTACCAATCCGGTCACAATCATGATCCTTTCAGATAAGAAACGCTCAATCAGGCCATTTAGCAAGAGCATGACCATAATCCCTATAGAGGGCAAGGATACCAAAAGCTCAACCTTATCAGCTGGGTAATCCTTATAAAAGTCAAACATAGCTGGCAAGGCACTGGAGATTGAAAAAGATGTTGTCAGCACCAGAGAGAGGCTCAGGATACTGATTTTTCCATTGTTCTTTTCATTTTCTTTCCTTCAAAATCACACTATTAGTATCATACAGTTTTTACACAAAGACGCAATCTGTTTATTTAGAAAAATTTCTTATTGAATTGTCTTCTTTATTTATGGACTGTTTTGTGTTATAGTATCTTATAGAAAGAACGAGGAAAGAGAAAATGTCTGTTATTGAAAATCTAATTAAACCGGCTCATTTGATTGATATGAAGGATATTATCCGCGAAGGAAATCCGACCTTGCGCGCTGTGGCTGAGGAAGTTTCTTTTCCTTTATCAGATGAAGATGTCCTTTGGGTGAAAAAAATGATGCAGTTCCTGCACAATTCACAAGATCCAGTCATGGCAGAGAAGCTTGGTTTGCGTGGTGGCGTTGGACTAGCTGCCCCTCAACTGGATATTTCCCGTCGTATCATCGCGGTTCTCTTGCCCAATCCTGAGGATGAAAATGGCAATCCACCACAAGAGGCCTACGCTCTGAAAGAGGTTATGTACAATCCTAAAATCGTGGCACATTCTGTTCAAGATGCAGCCTTGGCTGATGGAGAGGGCTGCTTATCAGTCGATCGCGATGTCCCTGGCTATGTAGTCAGACATGCGCGTGTTACTGTAGATTACTTTGATAAAAAAATGGTGAGAAGCATCGGGTCAAACTCAAGGGCTACAAGGCTATTGTTGTCCAGCATGAAATTGACCATATCAACGGTATCATGTTCTACGATCGGATCAACGAGACAGATCCATTTGCTATTAAAGAAGGTATGTTAATTTTGGAATAATGGATTAAAAAGTACTAAAGTTTCTGACAACTGTACTTAAACGAGGTGAGACCAGACCAACTGTTAAAACAAGTGGTCTGGCCTCCCTCTTTTTCTTGTCTCTAGACCATTTTTCCTTAAACAAATATTAAGCCAAACTTAAAGAAAACTGATATCAGTTAGCTTTAAGGAGTAGTCTTTATACTGTTCTGTATCTTATCTATCAAACATCTAAGAAAGAGGTACAGCTTATGGATTATCTCGTTATTCCAGCTTATGAGCCAGATTACAATCTCATTCGCTTAATTAAAAAAGTTCGTGAAAAAAGTGACTTTGAAGTGATCGTAATCAATGATGGCAGTTCTGCCTCATGCAAGCGTGTATTTGAACAAGCGGCAACTTATGCTACCGTCCTGCATCATTCTCTTAACCAAGGCAAAGGACAAGCTCTGAAAACAGCTTTTCGCTATATTCAGTCTCAAGGTCGCTATGGTGTCATTGTCACAGCAGATGCAGACGATCAGCATAAACTTTGGGACATCCTGCGCGTTGCCAACTGTGCCCACGAGCAACATCAGAAGTTAATCTTAGGGGCACGCGCATTTACCGGAAAAGTCCCACTACGAAGTCGATTCGGAAATAGTCTGACCCGTCTACTCTTTAAGCAACAAACCGGCGTCGCTGTTTCAGATACTCAGACTGGCCTTCGTGCCTTCACTAGCAATATGCTTCCGTTTATGCTCTCCATTGAAGGCCAACGCTATGAATATGAAATGAATATGCTTCTACAAGCCTGCAAGGCTTATCCAATCGTGGAAGTCCCGATCGAGACTGTCTACATCGATGACAATAAGTCCTCACATTTCAGACCTATCCAGGACGGCTTAATGATTTACAAAGATATGTTTAAGTTTGCTCTATCCTCACTAAGTAGCTTCATTGTCGACTATCTAGTCTACGCTGTCGCCCTACTCTTTCTGGTGGCTGTGCCGACAACTCTGCGTATTCTACTGCACAATGGGATTGCCCGCGTTACCAGCTCTATCTTTAATTACTCAGCCAATAAAAAACTCGTCTTTAAAAATGAAGATAGCCTTGTAAAAACAGGAAGTGGCTATTTTGGCCTAGCACTAGGTTTGTTTATCCTAGACACTCTCCTTATCAGACTCTTCTACGCCGTCTTTGGTATCAACCTTCTACTCGTTAAGATTTTGGTCGGCATTCTGCTATTTTCTCTCTCTTGGCTTATCCAAAAAGAAGTTTATTTTTAAAGAAAGGACCCACACCGTATCATGAAATTATTTAAAAAATCTTATGTTTATGCTAGTCTTTTTGGCTTATTGTTGACTGCATCCTTCAGCTACTCTATGCTCAAGACCTTTGTCTTATCAGAGTCCATTACAACTGTTAAAGCCAACACTACAAGTAGTAGCACCAGTACAACTGCAACCAATGTCAGCACGTCTGATACTAGCTATAGTGATGACAATATCTTCATTACACTGACAGAAAAAACAGTCAGCAATACCCAGGTTTATATTGCTGACATAACTGTCAGCTCTGCTGAATATCTAAAAACCGCTCTGGCTCAAAACACATATGGAACCAATGTCACTGCCAAAACCTCTGTCACTGCTGCCAACAACAATGCTATTCTAGCGGTCAACGGTGACTACTACGGGGCGAATTCCACTGGCTATGTTATCCGCAACGGGGTTGTCTATCGTGATACTGTCCGAGAAGACTCCAGCAATGGTGATTTGGCTATTTACAAGGACGGTTCCTTCAAGATTATCTACGAAGACCAAGTCTCTGCCGAACAACTTGTCAAAGACGGCGTGGTCAACCTCCTAGCCTTCGGTCCATCTCTTGTAGAAAATGGTGAGATTGTCGTTGATACTAATTCTGAAGTTGGTCAGTCCATGTCTTCCAACCCACGTACAGCTATCGGTATTATCGACGAAAACCACTATATTATTGTCGTATCTGATGGCCGGACCTCAGAAAGTCAAGGACTATCCCTCTATGAGTTGGCTGAGGTCATGAAATCTTATGGCGTCAAGACGGCCTATAACCTTGATGGCGGTGGATCTTCTACACTCTACTTCAATGGTCAGGTGATCAACAAACCAACGACCAATGGGAATATTTCAGAAAGGGCGGTGAGTGACATTGTCTATATCGGTTACTAACCCAAGCAAAAAACGTTTCAAAAAGACAGCTTTTGTCTATAGTCTCTTAAGTATTTTCTTCTTTGCCTTTAGCCGTATCTATGAGTCTTTCAGCTTTGGCGAAACCTCTACCTATATGCACTATCTCTATGCAGTTCCTTTGGTTGGAGGAATCCTCCTATTGGTCTTACTCAAGATCATCCCTAACCTCTCTCGCCTCAGCCTCAATCTCTGGAACTCAGCAGTCGCTACCCTCACTGCAGGCGTCCTTTTCCGAGGCATTGTTAATCTATCCGGCCGCTCCACGACGCTGGATCAGCCCTACTGGTACCTAGGAACAGCCTTTGTGGCTCTGGCGCTACTCTCCATGGTCTTTACTCGAAGTGTATGGATAGAAGAAAAAAATCTTATTGATTAAGAAATAACAAAAACAATCGGAGTCTTTCTAGGCTCCGGTCTTTTCTTATGTAAATAACCTAACTTAAAAATATTTCTGATTTTCCAATAGTTATAAAAAGGAAGAGCCCTTCTTGGGGCCACTTCCTATAGACTATTTTTCTTCCCGCTTTTTGTGAATGACTAATCCGGCTAGTGCGAGCGGAGCCACTCCAAAGAGGCTGAGTGCTAGAGAAGTCTGACTCTCTTGTCCGGTCTTTGGCAAGCTTTTCTTTTTGATCCAAGTCAGAGGCTTCTCGTATATCCCCTTCCTTCTTTTCACTTGGTTTGACCTACATTGGACGTAAGTCTGCTCGCAATCAGCCCTTCTTTTTCCACTTTGGTATCTTTACCAAGATCTGGTACTGGATTAGGTGTTGGCACTGGAGTAACTGGAGTATCTTCTTTTACTTCTACAAATGTTATTGAGAATCGATTGATTTTTCTCCTACTGAATAGAAAAACATCATTTTCTACTGCACTATAACCTTTTGGCAGTTCAATATGAATCTGATAATCTCCATTTAATAGAATCTTTTTCAAAAGTCTTTGGTTCATAGAGGGTTTTGTTCTAATTCATGCTGTTCTCCATTATCCTTACGAATAGCAAATACTCTAGTTCCAGATGGCAAATCCTTATCAAAGACTACGTTAAATCGATTCTTAGATCTGTAATGATAAACAAAGTTGACTAGGCCTTCAGGATTCTCTTTTGTCAACTCAACCGTTACAGTTGTAGGAGATACCCATGAATAGTTTTCATCTTGTGCAACTACTTTGACGGTATAGCTACCAAATGGTAACCTTGGCAACTCACTTTCAAAAATAAGTATTAAACTCTTTATCAATTCGATTGCCCTTACTGTCAAATACTTGGTAGCGCATCATCTCAGGATATTGAGATGTTGGATTTCCCTCTTCATCAACGACACGGACTTCCAGTCTTCCATCTGTTGCTTCTGCTTGACTGTCTTCAGAACTCCTTTTTTCCTCTTGATTTTCCTGTTTCCTTCTCAGCCAAATCCGAAGCTTTCTGTCCATCAAGGGTTAAAGTATTAGTATTATAAGCCTTATCCCAAATATAAAAACGAACACTTGTCAGATCAACCCCTTCTGGAATCAAATATGAACCATCTTGATTCGGGCTGATTTCAACCGTCTCCCCATCTTTTTCGTAGGATAAGTATTTACCTGCCAGACCACTTCCTTCCTCAATAATCGTTCCTGGTCTAAAGATACGCGTTTTTGGGGATCATAGAGGTCTTTGGTTGAGGCTAATTGAGGAACCTGATTGTCTACCTTGACCTTCAAAACGATTTCTTGAGGTTTTGCTCCAGGGGTACTTGGACGGTAGGTAAGGACATATTAGTATTCCCCATCAGGAACGACCTGATTGTTTTGGTCTTTTCCTGTCCAATGACTAGCATAAAGGATTCTACTTCTGTCGTTAATTCTCCAGCCGTAATCGGTTTTTTTCTCACTTTCGTTTCCTTGTTCAAAAATCGGGTGTTCACGTTTCGTATCGTCCGCCTTATAGACTGATAAATGGATGTTGTCAACATTTCTCAAGACGACTGCATTTAGTTTTACTGTATCAAAATGTCCATCTCCATTTGGAGAAAACACCAAGGCGTTGCCATCATATTTATCATCTGTTTCACCAAGTACAACTTGCTCTTCCTTACCATCTCTATGAACGGAACTAACCAAAGCAGTAAAATGATTTCCTGGATCCTTGACTGGATCATCTGCTTTCTCATCTTGATAGTAATAGAAAGGCTTTTCCTTACCGGTAAATTCATAAACTGGCTTTTCAATGCCAAGTAGGTCTTGGTAATGCCCTTTAAAGCCAATGTAAGGAAGACTCACTAAATCTTTTTGCGTCTTAGCATCCTTGAAGAAAACGAAGCCTTCTAAGAAATAACCATTCTTCATTTGTTGGGATAATTCTTTGGTATAGGCGCTTGTATTAATCTTAATCGGAATCGTCACACTACCCATTGGAGGTACAAGGACAGTCTCATCACCTTTTTGGTCCAGTAACTGACGCATTTGAAGCGTAATCCGACCATTTTCAACCTGATCAGTGTTGACAACAGTATGGTAGATGAGTTCTTGGGCTTGATTAGCTAAGTTATGAACAGTCACTTCGAAAGTAAAGCTATCTTTAACATTTCCAAGTGTCAGACTACTATCCGTTCCTTTTCCAGTTACATACAGATTGCCAAAAGCCGCTCCCGCAGATCCATTAGACCTGCACCTTGTTGACGGACTGAAGAATAGGTATTGCTTTCCTTGTCCTTGTGAGGTTTAGCTGTACTCATAACCAGTTGGCGAAGCAAGGTATGGATTTGCTCTGGGCTATATTGCGGGAATCTTTCTTCTAATGCCTGCTTAATCAAGGCTGTTGCTCCAGCAGCATGAGGAGTTGCCATACTAGTCCCGCCATCCATGTCGTAAGAACCGTTAGGAATGGCAGAATAAATCATGCCACCTGGCAAGGTAACATCCGGCTTCAGTTTTCCTTCTGTTGACAATCCCCAACCTGTAAAGTAGAGCATCTTATCGGCTTCGCTATAAGGAACTTTTTTGACCTCTTGATGGAAAGTCAGCTTATACTCACCAGCATGCGCAGCTAATTCTTTACCTAAACTATGTCCTAGCACGCTGACGGGATAAAAGTAACCCCAGTAGCCCATTGGAAGATTTTGGAGCTGATCTCCCTGTTCCTCATTTTGATAAACTAAAACCCCTTTTTGCACCAGCTTGACGAGAGGGAGTTGACCTTGTCTTCATCACTGACATCACCACCACTCTCAACCAAAGCAATTTTGCCCTTAACTGAAGCTGTCCGGTAAGCATCTTCTCGACCTTTTTCAACATGGACATAAGACTGCGGACCTTCAACAGGGAAAATGAGCCGATAGACTGGTAGGTCCACTAATCCATTTTGGAATTCTTTCTTATCTTTTTAAGGCAGGAATTTCCAAACGAATCTTTGTTTCATGACTGATTTTATTATTAAAAGGCTCCGATTGCTAAAACGCCATTTTTCAATAGCCGGTTCATCAATTGTTCCAGTATCAGGAGCATCTGCTTTTGGTTTGGCTTGCCAATATCCGCTTACAGCATAATTTCCAGCCGCAGCATTTATAACAACACCTGACTTTCTAGCAAATTCAAAGGCTTGTCGAGTAAGAGGATTGGTATCCGCTTCTGAACCACTAATGCCACCAAAACTCATATTGATCGTATCTGCTCAAGCTTAACAGCATCTTCCACAGCTTTTGCAACGATAAAGCCCTGTTCAGTCATTCCTTTCTTGTCTGAAAAGACTCGCATAAACATCAGCTGAGCTTCTGGAGCCACTCCCTTAAAGCAGTTCCCCTGTTGGAGCTGGTTTCGTCGCATTTCCAACTGCTGAACCGGCTACGTGAGTTCCGTGTGAGCGAGGATCGTCCTCTTTGATCTCATCATTCATATCAGAATAGTTATAAGCATAAACCACCTTATCGTTATACCATTTACCATAGGAAATTCCTGCCTTTTTCATAGCAGCTTCCATCTGCTCTTTATTCTGGTATTTGGCCTTGCTTTTATCTGTTAGACTAAAGAAATTGTGTTCGTAATCAAGACCAGTATCAAAGACAGCAACGACACGTCCTTGTCCTTTTATACCCTTATCCCACAATGGCTGGAGATTGATTAGTTCATTTTCATCACTGACCTTGGTTGGAAACAAGGTATCTTGTTTCTTGGGAAGATCTTGAGGAGTATTGGCTAACGAAAGAGGTGTAATCTCAACTTTTTCAACTCTGGCTACCTGGCGAATCTTTAAAGCTTCCTTGTAGCTTGTTTCTAAAACAAAACCGTTAAAAATCAAATCAAAATCTGCCAATTTCTTGTATTGGATTCCTTTTTCGTCCAATTCTTTTTAATACTGCGACCTTTGATTGGTTGATTTTCATGCATACGTGATTCAATTTGTACAGTTCCTACTGGCGTTTTCTTTTTGTCTCCTACCAGACTGACTAGAGCTTGGACACGCGCTCCTTCATCTACTTCATTCACAAGACTTGGATTAACATGAGCTTCATTCTTTGTTACTTCTGAATCTGCCTTTTTGACCAAGCTGTGCTTCATTCTTTGAAGTTTCTGAATCAGATTTGTTTTTGGTTAGGGAATGCTTGTTGTTCTGATACTTTCTCCCTTATTTTATTTTTCTTGTCCATTTTCATTTACGATAGAATCAGCAACCTGATTCTTGTCTCCTTCAACCTCTGTCTTTGTTGTTTCATTCTGCGTTTCAGAGTTAGGCAACTCCTGACTCCTTGTATCTGCCTCAACAGGAGCCAACTCTGATTGTTCCGACTTCGAATCTTCTTTTCTTCACAAGTTCAGAACTTTTGCTGGACAATTGCTGGTAGTTCCAGCTTTGGATTTACTCCAGGTTCTTGCGCTAAAAACAGTTGGACTATAAAAAGGCATCCGACTAGCACGGATACTAAACCAACTGAATACTTACGAAAAGAGAAGCGTTGCTGTCTGTCGTTTCTCATAATCAGACCTCCTTTATAAAAATGTAAGCGCTTGCTTAAACTTCATTGTAGCCTTTCTAACTATTAAAAATCAATGAAAAAAATAGAAGAAACAGACAAGTGTAATCAAATGTTAATTTTTTTCTGATAATTTTATTAGAAAAAACAATAGAAACTTTTCTAGTCCTTGCCTAAGAAACTTTTTATGAAAAAGGTTTTTGGAGCATCATTTACCTATTTTTGTCCTTTTCCAATCGGAACAGTCAAACGAGAGGCAAAATGCACATTTAAATGTTCTAATCCTGGACTCTTTATAAAGTACAGGTCATTCAGAAATTAATTGTAATGAAAAAAAGCAATGCCGTATTTTTACGATATTTATTCATAAAAAATATAAAAAATCCTCAGAAAAAAATGATTCTAAGGACTTATTTTCATATAAAAGTGAAACAAACATAATTGAGCTTTTTGTTTTCTCGATTTTTTTACAATCAAAGAGAAAGCCCACACTCATACACATCACCTGTCAGCGGGTCAATGACTTCTACCAACTTAAAGTGCCCCTGCTCATAATGGTAATGACAGATGGCGCAGTTGCCAAAGCGCACCTTGGGATCCAGAGCTTGAGCCGCAATCTTGAGATAGAAGGCCCACATGGCACCGCCATGACTAACAGCCAATACCGGCTCTGCTCCTGCCTGCTCCATGATCTCAGTCAAAGTAACCACACACGTTCACCTACTTGGTCCACACCTTCTCCGCCATAGGGAATAAAGAGGTCTTCAAAAGAGGTGGCTCCTGGTCGAAATTTCGGTTGCAGGCGTTCGGGCTGGGCTTCAAAAAGGCCAAAGTTCCATTCTTTAATGCCTTTAAGGCGAGTATAGTCGGTCCGACCGGAGACAAGTTCTAAAGTATCAGAAGCCCGCTCCTGGGTGGAGGAGTAGAGCTGACCAAAACGAATGCCCCGCTCTTGCAAATAAGCTCCTGCTTGCCGGGCTTGATCCTGCCCCAGTTCTGTCAAAGGAGAGTCGCAAGCTCCCTGCACCAAGCCTTCTTGATTGAAAAAAGTCTGACCGTGCCGCATCAAATATAAATCTTTCATTTTCCCTCCCAATCACTAAAATCGTGACCAATAGCCTCTTCTAGGTAGAATTGGCCATCTTCAAAAGTAAACTTTAAAATCCCGCAGTTGGTCATGTGACCTAAGTCATCCAGACGCCAGTTTTTTTGCCAAGCTCTGGCAAAATTGGCCATAGCTCCGCCATGGGAGACCATGAGCACAGACTGACCATCCGTCTCTTGCATGAGCTGAAGAATGGTCGCTACCATACGCTCCTGCACCTGATCCTGTGATTCACCGCCATAGGTTACAAAGAAATCTCCATAAGGCAGGGGCGGATTGAGGTCTTCACTTTCCCCTTCAAAGGTGCCAAAGTTCCACTCCTTGAGTCCCTTGACACGCTTATAAGAAATCTTACCGTCCGTTACCAATTCCAAGGTATCACAGGCTCGCTCTTGAGTAGAGCTATAAGCATCGTCAAAAGTAATACCCGCATCCTTAAAATATTTCCCTGCCACCTTGGCCTGATAAATACCAAAATCGGTCAGAGGAGCATCACACCAGCCTTGTACCTTATGGCGCAGATTAAAAAGCGTCTGGCCATGCCGCATCAGATAAAGAGTTTTTGCCATCATTCACATCTCCTTTAGATGAGTTCTAACTTTTCAAAGGCCTTGTAGAGACCGTCTTGGCTGACCGAATCCGTCACCAGATCGGCCATGTCCTTGATTTCCTCTCCGCCATTTCCCATAGCGACCCCGACCTGACAATAGTCCAGCATAGGAATATCAATCTTGGCATCGCCAAAAGCCAGAGTATCAGCCCTGTCAGCATGAAGATGCTTCAGAAGAACCTCAATGGCATGCGCCTTGGTAATGTCTTTGACACCCAAATCACCAAAGAGAGCATGCTCGCCCCTTGCCTCCCCAAGTGCCCGCCTTGAGTTCAGGAAAAGCTACCTTAGAGTCCAGATGGTCTTGGTAAGTCTTTAGGATAAAGCTGACTTTGTTCAGATCGTTCCGATAGAGCTCCCCACCATAAACCAGGCCGTGAAGAGCTTCTTCAGCCTCCATATTTACGACTTCTTCAGGCTTGGCGCCTTTGCCAAGTACATAGGTCCGAAGCACTGGTCGCGCTGCTTCGCGAAAGCCTTTGCTTGCAACTAGACCGTTATTACTCTCTAGGTAAAACTCTAGCCTCCGCTCCTGAAGCCAATCCACTATCCTTTTCGCGACATCTCGCGGAATCAGCTGGTGCAGAATAACTTGCCCTCATGCTCCACATAGGGAGCCGTTGCCACCAATCATGCCATCAAAGCCAATATCCCAAATTTCCGGCGGTATCTCAGCCTTGCTGCGGCCGGTACAGACATAGACCAAATGGCCCTTTTCCCGTGCCTTGCGAATGGCAACCACAGCAGACTCCGGTATATGATTATCATAGTCGATGAGGGTACCGTCCACATCCAGAAAGATGATTTTTCTCGTCATAAAAGCTCCCTTCCTTCTCGTTTTTGATACAAAAAATCTATAGATTTTTCTCACTTTAGATTAACTTGTTTTAGTGAAGTTATTTAGTTTTCTTCTATTATATACTTATTTTGAAAACCTTTTCCTGTGAAATAATCAGACATTCTGATACTATTCTATGATTTATTTAAATAATTAGCTTCTCAAATACACAAAAAGGCCGGAAAAAAATTCCTAGCCTTTTTAAAGATTATTTATTAATGTTTTCCCATTTCCAGTTTTGAACCTCTGGGATATCATCACCGTTTTTCACGGATGTAAGCATTGTGGTAAGCCACTGTCTCGTCCATTTTAGCAGAGAAGTCAGTCGCTGTTACACCAAGTGTCGCATTTGTCGCATCTTGAGCCAAGTGGAAGCGATCCAATTCTGACATAACACGCATATCAAACGGGGTAGTGATGTCTCCATTTTCACGGTAACCATGAACACGAAGGTTGTGGTTGTGACGGTTAAAGAAGATGTCACGAATCATTCCTTCATAGCCATGGAAAGCAAAGATGACGGGCTTATCTGTTGTGAAGACTTTTGTCGAATTCTTCGTCTGAAAGTCCACGCGCATCTACAGATGGATGACGCAATTTCAAGATATCAACCACGTTAACAAAGCGAATCTTAAGCTCTGGGAAGGCCTTGTGGAGAATAGATACTGCCGCAAGAGCTTCTAAGTTTGGCTCAGTTCCTGCCGCTGCAAAGACAACATCTGGCTCTTCATTGTTAGCAACAGTTGAAGCCCAGTCAATAACCTTGTAACCTTCACGTACCAATTCTTCTGCTTCTTCAGCTGAGTAGAATTGGGGACGTGGGTGTTTTGAAGTAACAATCAAGTTAACCTTGTCTTCTGCCTTGAAGGCTTTATCCATAACAGCCAACAAGCTGTTTGTATCTGCAGGTAAGTATTCGCGGATATACTCTGGAGTTTTCTCTGCCAAGTGAGTCAAGATACCTGGATCTTGGTGAGTATAACCATTATGGTCTTGTTGGAATACTGTTGAAGTTGCAATCAGGTTCAAGGCTGGGTAGTTCTTACGCCATGTAGTATGAGTCTTACATTTACGCAACCATTTGAAGTGTTGTGTCACCATTGAATCTACTACACGAAGGAATGACTCGTAAGATGCGAAGAAGCCATGACGACCAGTCAAGACGTAACCTTCTAACATACCTTCAGCCTGGTGCTCTGACAATTGTGAGTCAATAACACGACCTGCTGGGCTCAAAGCTTCATCGTATTCAGGTCTCATACGGCCCAACCATTGACGGCTAGTACGAGTGAAAACTTCTTGCAGACGGTTTGATTTTGTTTCGTCCGGACCAAAGATACGGAAGTTATCTGGGTTAGCATCTACCAAGTCAGCAGCGTACTTACCAAACTCAATCATGTCTTGAGCCACGATCTCACCTGGAGTTCCAAACTTAAGGGCGTGTTTCTTCCAATCAGCAGTGTCCATTGGTTTGATAACACCAGCATTAGTGATTGGGTTCATAGCCATACGTCGGTCACCTTTCGGTGCAATCGCAGCGATTTCAGGCAAGACTTTTCCAGACTCATCAAACAATTCTTCTGGGCGGTAAGATTTCAACCAATCAAGAAGGGCATCAACATGCTCCATATGGTGAGCATCTACTGGAATTGGCACTTGGTGAGCACGGAAACCACCTTCGATTGGAGTACCTTCCCATGACTTAGGACCAGTCCATCCTTTTGGAATGCGGGCAACCAATACTGGGAAAATAGCTTGAGTTGCTTCTTCAGCTGATCCTTTACGAGCTTCAGCTTGGACTTTCTTAATTTCTTCGATTGCTTCGTCCAATTTAGCCGCAAAAAGAGCATGAGTAGCTTCATGATTATCTGAAATAGCTGTCACGTCAGCAAAAATAGGCTTCCAACCTAAACCTTCAAAGAACAAGGTCAATTCTTCGTCCGTTTTACGTTCAAAAATAGTTGGGTTGTGAATTTTACCACCGTTAAGATAGAAAATTGGAAGAATAGCACCGTCATTAACAGGGTTGATAAACGTATTTGACAACCAACCTGCCATCAATGGTCCAGTTTCCCCTTCACCATCACCGATAACAGTTGCTGCAATCACATCTGGATTATCTAGAATTGCCCCTGCCGCATGGGATAAGGCATAACCGAGTTCTCCACCTTCATGGATAGAACCTGGTGTTTCTGGTGCTGCGTGAGAAGCGATACCGCCTGGGAATGAGAAGATCTTACACAAATGTTTGAAGCCTTCTTCATTTTGAGGGATATTTGGATTTAACTCTGTATATGAGCCGTCGAGGTATGAGTTTGAAACCATTACCTGACCACCGTGACCAGGTCCTTCAATGTAGAACATATCTAGATCATATTTATTAATCGTCCGGTTCAAGTGAGCGTAGATGAAGTTTTGCCCTGGAACAGTTCCCCAGTGTCCAATTGGGTGAGCTTTTAAGATCGTTAGCTACTACCTCACGCTTCAAAAGTGGATTGTCTTTCAAATACATTTGCGCTGCTGAAATATAGTTAGCTGCACGCCACCAAGCGTCAACTTTTTCTAAATAAGCCTTAGAATTAAAATCTGTTGTCATGTTTCCTCGCCTTTTCTATTTTAGAGTTATTAGCAAAAGCTAACTCCATAACATGAATCACACCTTATTTGCCACACTATATCCTCTCCTTTAAAAAGTGCAAAAAATAAAACATCTAGCTGTTTAACTTCCTCCTACTTCTTCGCTCTATTGAGCAAAGAGTCTGAATTTAGTAGTAGCATAGGTGTATCTACAAAGAAGTTGATTAATAAGATTTAAAAACTCCTATGTTACCATTCTACCATACTTTTTTTACAGAATAAACAAATAATTTGACTTTATGTAAAAATAATCTGTTTCAGCCGATTCAAGAGAATGTAAACAGTTTCATATTTCATATCTAGAATCAGCCTCGAATTCCCCTTCGTTAGATAGGCAAAAACAAAAATTCCTCTCATCCGAACCTAGCTCAAGAACTGAAAAAAATCAAATCTTAAGAAAGATATAGAATCAAGGGATATGTTATTAAGAAAAATGTATGCGTGGCTTGGTAAATATGATGGGCTGTTGCAGCATTGTTCATGGTATACAGATGAACCCCTGCCACATCTTGAGTCACTAGGTCAACAATTTGGTCGATGGCATAGGCCAGACCCGCTGAACGCAAGGACTCTGGGTCATGCTCATATTTATCCAAAATCGCTCGGAATTTTCTTGGTAGCTTGATATTCTCACAAGTCTTCAACAGACGAAGAGCCTGATTGCGGTTGAGAATAGGCATAATTCCGGCATGAATTGGTACTTCAATTCCAGCCAAAATACATCTTTCCTGAAAATCATAGAAGCGCTCATTATCGAAGAAAAGCTGGGTCACCAGACTGGAGCAACCAGCGTCCACTTTTTTCTTGAGATTTCGAATATCAGAAACTCTGTCAGGCGAATCTGGATGGCCTTCTGGATAGCAGGCACCGATGATATCAAAGTGCGGGGCTTCTTCCTTGATGTACTCAATTAAGTCAGTGGCATATTGAAAATCATCCTTAGGCGCTACATCTGGGAAAATATCCCCCCGTAGAGCCAAAATCTTATTTACTCCCACTTTATCCAAAGCACACAGGGTATCTGACACCATTTCCTTGGTTAGATAGACTGCTGGAAGGTGAGCAATGGTTGGAATCTTTAAATCGTTATAGATGAAGTCAGCCAAACGAACCGTGGTCTCCTCAATATTAAACTTATTATTGCTGGCTGTCACACTGATATAGTGAGGAGCAATATCCTGCATTTCCCGGAGAGCTTGGATTATTTTTTCATTGCCTACTGCTGGATTGGGAGGAAATACTTCAAATGAGAGACTAGGTGTGTGGTGACGAACCATAAAATAAAAAGTTCCTTTCAATGATGTACCGCTAGCTGAGAACAATCCTACAGGAACAATTTCTGCAGGATTGTCAGCTCCGGTTTAAATTTTCTGTTTGCCCTCCATAAAAAATAAACGATTGTGTCAGAGGGGATTATTTCAAGTGTTGTCTAGCTGCTTTGGCTGCTTCTACTAGACGCACCAAGCTAGCTTTGTTTCTGGAATACCACGTGTCTTCAAACCACAGTCAGGGTTGATCCAAACTTTCTTGCTTGGTACTTTGGCAAGGATAGCTTCGATGGTGTGGTCAATTTCCCCTTCGTTCGGCACACGAGGTGAGTGGATATCGTAAACCCCAGGTCCTACTTCTGTTTGGAAGTTTTTCGCTTTGAGCTCGTCCAAGATTTCAAGGTTTGAACGACTTGCTTCAAAGGAAATCACGTCCGCATCCATGTTGTCGATAGCAGGGATGATATCTGTAAATTCTGAGTAACACATATGAGTGTGGATTTGCGTATCTGGTGCTACTGTTGAGTGTACCAAGCGGAAGGCAGGGATTGCCCAGTCAAGGTGAGTCTTCGTACCAGTCGCTACGGCGGAGTGGTAATTTCTCACGAAGAGCGACCTCGTCGATTTGGATGATCTTCACATCAGCGACTTCAGGTCAAGCACTTCATCCTTGATAGCAAGTGCGATTTGAAGAGTAGAATCCTTGATAGAGATGTCTTCACGTGGGAATGACCAGTTGAGGATGGTAACCGGTCCAGTCAACATACCTTTGACAGGTTTGTCAGTACGGCTTTGAGCATAGCTAGACCATTTGACAGTTATTGGGTTAAGACGAGTGACATCACCCCAGATGATTGGTGGTTTCACCCCACGCATACCGTATGATTGTACCCAACCATTCTTAGAGAAGAGGTAACCTGACAGGGTTTTGACCGAAGTACTCAACCATGTCATTACGCTCAAACTCACCGTGTACAAGAACGTCAAATCCAACTTCTTCTTGCCATTTGATCCATTCGTCGATTTGCTCTGCCAAGAACTTGTCATAGTCTTCCGCTGACAATTCGCCCTTACGGAAGGCCAAACGTTTTGCACGGACTTCCTTAGTTTGAGGGAATGAACCGATCGTTGTTGTTGGAAGGGCTGGAAGTTTAAAGGCTTCTTCTTGGATGGCTTCACGTTCTGCAAAGGCTGGCAAACGAGTGTAGTCTGCGTCTGTCAAACCTGCAAGGCGAGCACGAAGCTCCGCATTTTCACCCACACGTTCAGTCGCAAAGAGTTCTTTATTAGAAGCAAGTGCTTCTGCACCACCGCCATTGCGGATAGCATCCAAGTCACGGATTTCATCCAATTTTTCCACCGCAAAGGCAAAGTGGTTCAAGATTGCTGGCTCAAATTCTTCGTTAGCTGTTGTAAATGGCACATGAAGAAGTGAGCATGAGCTTGTCAAAACAATGTTTTCAGCTGGGATTTGCTCAAGCACTGCCAAGCTCTTTTCATAGTTGTTGCGCCAGATGTTTTTACCGTTGACGATACCCGCATAAAGGGTCTTGTCAGCTGGGAAGCCACCTTTGACAAGTTCAAGTGTTTTCTTGCCTTCGACAAAGTCCAGACCAATCGCATTTACTGGCAACTCTACGAGGTCTGCATAGATGTCACGAACGTCACCAAAGTAGGTTTGAATCAAGACTTCCAAGCCTTTTTTATCTGCCAAAAGCTTCTTATAAAGGTCCAAGAAGAGAGCTTTTTCTTCTGCAGACAAATCTTTGACCAAGCTTGGCTCATCCAACTGGATACGCTTTGCGCCCAGCTCTGCCAGTTTTGCAAAAACTTCTTGATAAAAGTCGCCACCAAGGCATCTACAAAGTCAGCCGGTGCACACCATCTTCAAAGTCAGATACTTTGCAGAAGGGTGAATGGCCCTACCACTACTGGACGGGTTACCAAGCCCAACTCTTTAGCTTCTGCAAATTCATCAAAAATCTTGTGGCCAGCCAATTTCACTTGAGTGTCTTTTTCAAATTTAGGAACGATGTAGTGATAGTTAGTGTTGAACCATTTCTTCATCGGAAGAGCACGAACATCCCCTTTTTCGCCCTGATAGCCACGAGGCCAAGGCAAAATAACGCTCCAAGTCAGTCAATTCCAAACCTTGTACAGATGACGGCACCACGTTAAAGAAAAAGTCGCATCCAGCACATTATCATAATGAGAAAAATCATTTGACGGAATCTCTGAAATCCCTTTTTCCTCAACAATATTCCAGTGCTTAGCTCATGACTCTTTGGTAGCGCCAGAAGCTCTTCTGCTGAGATTTCATGTCTAAAGTATTTTTTTCAGTTGTAAATTTCAATTCGCGGAATTCACCCAAACGTGGAAACCAATGATAGTTGTTGACATATGCGTCCTCCAAAATTTTTCTTGATTTTATCTTATCAGAAAATCCACCCTCTGTATAATTGAATTTCCCTAATTTTGATATAGCCAAAAACTATATCCTGATTGTTTTGATCATTAGAACCCCTATTTTACAACTGACATTGATTGAAATTATTGTTTGGTATAATCAAAAACTATAACTCAAAAATAAGAAAAAGCCAGCGATTTTCTCGCTGGTTTTTCTTATTTCACCATCATTTTCTGAGTTCTTTGAATGAGAAAAAGTGGACGTGACACAGCTTAGTCAGCCTTGTCATCATTCTTAAATCTCGGCAAATCTAAAAGGCATAGAGCTCCTCCCCTATAGATAAAAAGGCCAGCGAAGTTACCCAAAAAGGAATAAATCCCATGATAGATGCGCAAAGAGAAGCTTATGGCTCGTCTTATTGACTCTTGGGTCGTTGCTATAATGATACATTCCGACAATAGAAAGCGCCAAAAACAGCAGGCTTATTAATACTACCAAGCCACCCCAGCCAGAGTTTTCGACCAGTTTGGGAACTAAATCAACTATTTTTCCAGTCCCATCTATTTGAAGAAGCGTAAAAGGATTATCAGACCTCCTAAGATACCGGCAATCCCATTTTACCAATAACAATTTATTCGACTTCATATAAATCTCATTCTTTCTTTTTTAACATAGTATACCTAGCCACTTTCTAATCTGTCAACCATTATAAAAAGAATGACTGTTTTCATCCGATAAATCAGTTTTCATTCAAATTATCTTATGATAAAAATAAGCTTATGCACAAGAAAACGATTATTGATTTTTAAGCAGTTGGGCCAACGCCTGATTTTTACTAATCCTATCAAGGAGCTAAAAGACTCGCCGTCTTGACCAAGTGGAGGAACTTTTGACAGAGATTGAGGGCTGGCAGGAGAAAGGATACTATGCTGTCGGCTATGTCAGCTATGAAGCAGCTCCAGCCTTCGAGGAAAAGTTCCAAGTTCATTCCGCTCCGCTCCAGAAAGAATACCTCCTCTACTTTACTATCCACGATAAGGCCGAGGAGGCTTCCATTCCCTTGACCTATGAGGAAGTGGAGATGCCAAGCGGCTTGGCAGGAGCTGACTTCTGAGCAAGAATACCAGAAAGCTATCGAGACTATCCATCATCATATCCGTCAGGGAGATACCTATCAGGTCAACTACACGATGCAGACTGTGCGCGAGCTCAATCCTGAGGACAGCTTAGCTATTTACAACAGGCTGGTCGTTGAGCAAAATGCGGCTACAATGCCTACGTAGAGCATGACGAAACCGCCATCTTGTCCATCAGCCCTGAGCTCTTTTTCGAGGAGCACCGAGGTCAACTGACAACTCGTCCGATGAAAGGAACTACCAATCGGGGACTGACCTTTTCAGATCAGGATAGGGAGCGAAGTCGCATGGCTGGCCCAGGATGCCAAAAACCGAGCAGAAAAATATGATGATTGTCGATTTACTGCGTAATGATATGAACCGCATTTCTCAGACGGGTAGCGAGCGGGTCGAGCATCTCTGCGACTGTCGAGCAATACTCTACGGTCTGGCAGATGACCTCTACCATCAAAAAGCCAGTCGCATGAGGGAATCGGACTGGCAGAGCTTTTCAAGGCGCTCTTTCCTTGCGGATCCATCACAGGTGCTCCTAAGATTTCGACCATGGCTATCATCAAGGCGACAGAAAAAGTCGCTCGCGGGTCTACTGCGGTACAGTCGGCATCTGCCTGCCAGACCAGAAGCGGATTTTTAACGTCGCCATCCGCACTATTCAACTCGAGGGAAGGAAAAGCCATCTATGGTGTTGGTGGTGGTATCACTTGGGACAGCACCTGAAATCCGAATATATCGAAAACCCAGCAAAAGTCGGCTGTTCTTCATCAAAAGAATCCGCGATTCGACCTAATTTCGACTGGAAAAGTGACAGACGGAAAGTTGACCTTGCAAGACCAACACCCGCAAAAGACTGACAGAAGCGACTGGCTACTTTGCCTATCCTTTGATCAAGACAAATTGAGGGCAAGAACTAAGAGAAAAACTGCGCTCAGCTGGATAAAGGGCAGGATTACAGGCTACATATTGCTCTAAAAATGATGGCAGTATTGAGCTAGAAACAGCTCCTCTGCTGCCGCTGACAGAGACTTTCAGAAAGGCAAAACTAGTCGAGCAGACAGCCAATCTAGCCCAGCCTTTCACTTATTTCAAGACCAGCCATCGGCCACATCTGACCTTGGAACAGCAAGAACAGATTTACTACAATGCACAAGGCCAACTGCTGGAAACCCTCTATCGGCAATCTGTCGCTGGAGCTAGATGGCAAGCTTTACACGCCTCCAGCTGAACTTGGCCTGCTCAAGGGTATCTACCGCCAGCAGTTATTATATAAGGGTCAAGCTACTGAGAAAGTTTTAACTCTGGCTGACCTAGCTCACGCGGAGAAAATCTACGCTTGTAATGCAGTCAGGGGACTGTACGAGCTGGAATTGGACAGCAAGTCATCACTATAAAAAAGCAAGCATTAAAACCTTGTATCTCAAAACTTTCGATGATCAATCAAGGACTTACATAAGCTAGATATACCTGAAAAATTTCTGCTATTTGCAGGAATTTTTCTAAAAACTTTAGAAATATTTTTAGAAATGCTTGAGAATTATTTGAAAGATTGGTACTATACTGGATAGTGAAAAGAGAGCTTCCTCCCCTATCTATACAAGGAGAACTTATCATGGAAAATATTTTGGTTTTACAGCAAATAAGCAAGAAATTCGGCCAGCAATATGCCCTGACCGATGTTAGCCTGACCATTAAGCGAGGAGAGATTTACGGTCTGATCGGAAAAAACGGAGCCGGAAAAACAACTCTCATTAAGATTATTGCCCAGTTGCTAGAAACAGACAGTGGTAACATTTCTCTTTTTGGTTCTCAGAGTCAAAAAGAATGGACGCAAGGTCTCAAGCGGGTCGGGTCTGTCATCGAAACTCCGGTAGCTCACAACCATTTGACAGCCTACGAAAATCTCAATTACTATTGTAAACTCCGCCATATCCCCCATGCTGACAAGGTTATCCAAGAAACCTTGAAATACGTGAACTTAACGGATACTGGCAAAAAGAAATTCAAAGATTTTTCACTCGGTATGAAGCAACGTTTGGGTATTGCCATCGCCTTGTTGTCTAAGCCAGATTTGATGATTCTAGACGAGCCAATCAACGGTTTAGATCCAGTCGGTATTAAAGAATTCCGTCAGATGGTCCAAAGCCTCAACGAAGAATTAGGGATGACCTTTATCATTTCCAGCCACATCTTATCTGAACTCTATTTGGTGGGAACCAAGTTTGGCATCATTGAACAAGGCCGACTGATTCGCGAAATTTCTAAGACAGAGTTTGAAGAGCAAAGCGAAGACTATATTGTTCTTAAGACCTCTAAACTAGAAGAAGCCAGCCGGCTGATTCATGACCAGCTCAATTATCGTATTAAGGTGGTCAATGCTTCTGACGAGATTCATATTTTCACTCATTCGCACCAAATCAGCAAGATTGTAGAAGAACTTGTAGGTGCAGGTCTACCTGTGCAAGAAATCTACTATGCACGTCAAAACCTGGAAAACTTCTTTACGGATTTAGTTGAATAACAAAGGGAGGCTCATTATGATCGACTTCATTCGTGCCGATTTTTACCGGCTCATGCGCTCAAAAAGGCTTTTTGGATTACAGAATTTGTACTATTTTTGTGATTTTTATCAGCAACCTTCTTTCAAGCAAATATTCATTTTGGAGCAAATATCTCCAGAAATGCGGCTGCTAGTCAATCTCTAGGAAAACTAACCGGCCTTCAAGCTTTGGACTATTTTGCAGGCAATACAGACAGTCTGCTCTTTTTCACCATCATTATCATCAGTATGGTCCTTGGAGTGGATCTATCACGAAAGCTCTACAAAAACTGTCTCAGCTATGGCATCTCTAAACTCAGCTATTATTTTTCTAAGTTCTTTGTTTGCGTTAGCATCATGACATTTCACTTCCTGCTGATTTTATCTATCTCTTTTGTGACTGCTAGTCTGTCCAACGGAATTGGCAGTGCCCCTAGTTCTTTTTTGCCTAAGCTGGGAGCTGCTCTCTTCGTTCAATTTCTCAGTACCATCGCTTGGATTAGTATCATCTCTTTGCCCCTCTATGCCAGCCACTCTATTGTATCTAGCTTTCTGACCTATTTCCTTGGCGGTACCTTACTGACTATTCCTCTTATCTTTTTCCCTGATAATGAATGGATCCTCTATCTCACTCTACGTTTCAACACTGCTATGGCAGCTGATGGAGGAACTCTTATCAAAGCCATCTTTACGACAATGGCTGTCACTAGTTTCTTTTTGAGCAGTGGTTTGCTAGTGTTTAAAAAGAAAAATCTATAAGACGACCAACCTTCCTAGGAGTTTTTATGTTACACACATTTCAAGCCAGACTTTTTATCAACTGTTTTCGTTCAAAGGATTTTTGGATAACAGAAGGTCTGCTCTTTCTATACATATTACTTAATTCTTTGACCAGAACTTCTTTTTATCTTTTAGATTCAAGTAGTAGAGAAGAATACCACTATTAACCACGAAACCATTCAAGGATGGACAGGTTTTCAAGCCCTGCATGAATTGTCAAACGACTCTTTATCTTTTATTGTGATTTCTATTTTTGGTTTTGATAGCCTTTCTACTCGGAAAAGACCTGAGCAAAAACTATATAGAAATGTTCTATCTGCCAGTGTATCCCGCTCCCGATATTACATTTTTATTGAAATTATCATTCTAGCTTTTTGTCAACTTCTATTTTCTTACATCTTCGCTTTTTCTAATCAGTAGTTTGTTCAATGGTTTTGGAAGTGTTTCACGGGAATTTTTAAATAGTCTTTCTGAAATCTTTATTCAAAACTTCGTCTATGTCTTAGCCTGTGTATCGGTCACTATTTTCATCCTCTATCTGACACACTCCATGACATTTTGCCTATCTTGGATTTATCTCTACTTATCCTACAAGCGGGAGTGATTCTCCTTTTCCCACTCCTAAATATGAATCTGTTTTCATACAGGTGTCATTCTAATTTGTCTTTGGGGTGGCTATCAGGCCTTCCAACATCGAGAGTTATAAATTTTTAGAGCTAGTTTTTCTGATACGGACTAGCTCTTTTTGTTTGTTTTTGCATTTCACATTTCTTTAGAAATACTTTAAAAAGACTTGAGAAATATTTGATAATTAGTTTGTATACTTTAGTTAAACCTAAGAAAGTGAGAATATGCTATGCAAACTGTTTTAGAAGTAAAGCAAGTTACCAAACAATATGGCCAGCAATATGCCCTCGATCTTGTGAGTCTTTCGATCCAGAAAGGGGATATTTATGGACTGATTGGCAAGAACAGGGGCTAGCAAAAACCACTCTTCTCAAGACCATTAGCCTGGCTCATTCATGCCAACAGCGGAACCGTGTCTGTCTTTGGTTCGCAGAACTCAAGGAATGGAATGAAGCCCTGCGCAAGATAGGAACCGTCATCGAAAACACCGGTCGCTTACAATCAGATGACTGCTTATCAAAAATCTCAACTACTACTGCAAGGTCCACCAGATTGCCCAGCCCGACCACCTCATCAATGAAACCCTGGCCTATGTCGGCTTGAGCAATACAGGGAAAAAGAAATTCCGCAACTTTTCGCTAGGAATGAAGCAGCGTCTGGGGATCGCTATTGCCCTTATAAACAAGCCTGAACTCATGATTCTGGACGAGCCCATAAATGGCCTCGATCCGCTTGGCATCAAGGAATTTCGACTGATGATCCAGCGGCTCAACCAAGAATTGGGAATCACTTTTATCATTTCCAGCCACATCTTGTCTGGAGCTTTATCTGGTAGCCACCAAGTTTGGAGTGATTGACCAAGGACGGCTCGTCGCAGAATTCACCAAGGATGACTTTGACCGAGCCAGCGAAGATTATATCGTCCTCAAGACCAGCGATAAAGAACAGGCTGCCAATCTCATCCAAGGCAAGCTCCACTATCAGCTTAAGGACGCTGATAAATCTGACGAGTTGCACATTGTCGCCCAAGAACAGGAACTAAATGACATCAACAGGGAGTTGGTCCTATCCAACATTCATGTCAATGGTATCTATGCAGCTCACAAAGATTTAGAAAAATACTTTACAGATTTAGTTCAGTAAGGAGAAAAAAACATGTTACATACTTTTCAAGCAGATTTTTACCGCTTCTTTCGTTCCAAGGCTGTTTGGATTACCGAATTCATTTTTCTACTGACGACCTTGAGCGCAGTCTTTGGCAAATTAAATGCCGTCCAGCTGATACAAGCTGGCTCCAACGCTATCGGTAATAATACTTTTATCATCATTATCCTCTCTATGGTCGTTATCGGAACAGATCTGAACAAGCAGCTTTACAAGAACACATTAACCAGCGGTGTTTCCCGTACCAGTTTCTTCGTCTCTAAAGCCCTAGTTATGGTCTGCGTAACCTTCCTGCAGTTGGCTCTCTTTTATAGCATCAACTTTATCCTGAGCAGCCATTTCTAAAACGGTATCGGTGAGTTTTTCCGCCACCTTCCTGCTTCAGTTTATTCTTCTATTCTTTTGTGCAGTGCCTAACTGTCATTGCTTGGACAGCCATTATTTCCTTTTATTCTTTATCTGAGTAAATCTATGATTCTTGCTCTGGGAGGTTACCTTTTCTGCGCATCCTTAACCGGAGCTCTTGCTCAATTTTATCCCAAATCTTTATGGTCTAGAGATTTTCACCATGAGCTTTGACTTTGATACGCTTCAAAGCAACGGTGTAACCTTAAGAATTGTTCCTCATCGTCCTTGGTTTTAGGAACAGTCTTCACCGCGAAAAGAAGTCTCTATACTTTCCACAAAAAGGATTTATAGTAAAAAGGAGCTGGTTCTTAACTGGCTCCTTTTAATCTTTTCATTTTATATTTCTTTAGAAATACTTTAAAAAGTCTTTAGAAATATTTGAAATTTAGTTTGTATACTAAAAGTATAAACAAAGGAATTAAAGGAGAAACATCATGCAAAAATGTTTTTAGAAGTGAAAGGACTGACTAAAAATACGGTGATCAATATGCTCTAAAAGATGTCAGTCTTTCCATCAAGAAAAGGAGAGATCTACAGTCTCATCGGAAAAACGGTGCTGGTAAGACCACGCTGATCAAAAATCATCACGCAAGTCATCTATCCTAGCGGAGGAACCGTGTCTGTCCTAGGCTCTCAAAACCAACAGGAATGGACCAAAGCCCTCAGCCATACTGGATCTGTTATCCAGGACCCCTGAGCTCATGCTCACATGTCGGCCTATGAAAACCTGCGTTACTACTGTACCGACCAGGGGCATTCCAAATGCTGACAAAGTCATCAAAGAAACCCTGCAGTACGTCGGCCTGACTGATACTGGAAAGAAGAAATTCATAATTTCTCTCTGGGGATGGGACAGCAGTTGGGCATTGCCATTGCCATTTTGGGGACGTCCCGACTTGCTCATTCTGGACGAGCCCATCAATGGCTTAGACCCAGTTGGGATTCAGGAATTTAGAGAAATGGTCAAGCGCCTCAACCAAGAACTGGGCATCACCATCATCATTTCCAGCCATATCCTGTCCGAGCTTTTATCTAGTCTGCAACTCGCTTTGGTTTTATCAATCAAGGGCATTTCATCAAGGAGCTGTCTAAGGAAGAATTTAACCGAGAAACGGCGACTATATCATCCTCAAAGACGGATAATATCAAGCAAATTTGCTCATTTAGTGCAAGACAAGCTAGGCTACCAGCTCAGACCAAGCAACAAGGAAGATGAGCTACATATTTCCGGCCAAGTACAAAGAAATTCACAAGATTGCCAAAGGAATTAGTCCTAGCCGACATCCCAATCAGGGGAAATCTACTACGCCCACAAAGACTTAGAAAAATACTTTACAGACTTAATCAACCAACAAGGAGGAAACACTCATGTTTAATAGTATCAAGGCGGATTACTACCGTCTCTTCCGCTCCGTAGGATTCTGGGGAGTGCAGGCTTTCTGCATCTTTGGAATTCTCCTCGCCATTTTCACTTCCCAAGTCGCCATTTCCGACAACGGTATCTTTTTTGCCATAGATGTCGTCTCCTACAACATCGGTATGCTCTTTATTGCCTGCAATGCTGACTAGCTTGCTTATCGGTGTTGATCTCAATGACAAACTTTATCACAATAACCTGACTACAGGCAAGACTCGGACCCAGTATTACTTCTCTAAAGCACTGGTTATCGGTAGCTTACTGCCTCATGCAGTTCATACTGCTCTACATTTTAGGTATTGTCATCGAATTTGTCCGAACCGGCGGTAATATGGGAACCCTGCCAGCTAATTTCTGGGGACAATTCGCAATACTCTTTTGTCATGCAGGTCATCTGTACCTATGCTTGGTACTGCATTACCAGCTTTGTCCTCTACTTGACTCAGAAACTATAGTGTCGTCTTTATCACTCTATATCATGACCTACATCTTACTCAGCCTCCCTAGTCAAATGGTCGATGCCAATAATGAATGGTTCAAGGCTATCAAGATGGAGTTCTTCTACGGAGACGCTTCAATACCAGGTGTCATCATCAAAACAGCTATCTTTGCTCTCAGTCTAATCACGGTCTTTACAATAGCAGGACTGGCTACACTGAAGAAAAGAGATTTGTAAAATAGCCAATCCGAAGATTGGTTGTTTTTTGCTTTTTAGAGTCTTTTTTACAAGGTCACAACCAGTTCAAACCAGTCGTCCTCCGCTTTCATTGTCAAGTCCCCGCCTAGGATTTCGACTAACTGCTGGGTGATATAAAGCCCCAGACCAGAGGACTCCTCACTGCTGGATAGATTTTCTGAATAGAAACGGTTGGTTAATTTATCCAGGTGCAAGATTGGTTGTTGGACGATATTTTTGACGGTAAAGATACAGTGTTCCCCTCTTTTTCAGAGACATACTGGTGACCTTTTTGACCATGTTTGAGGACATTGCTTATCATATTTTTGGACAATGCGCTCTAGAATTTCTGGGTCTGTCTCTAGCTCTAGACCTTCAGCCAGCTCTACCTGCAAGTCAATCTGAGCTTTCTGAAAGGCATCATAATAGGCAAAAAGTTGCTGACTCACAAGCTCAGTGAGTTCCACCTGAACAAAGCTCGGTCGAATGGCCCCTCCATCAACCTACGGTACTCCATCAGTGCCTCTAAGCGTTTGGACACCATTCCCAGACTATCCGCAATTTTGATGAGTTGCTGCTTTTCTTGGCTATTTTCTTTTAGTAGCTGCTGGGTGTATCCACTAGCAATGGTCAAGGTGTTCGAATATCGTGAGCAATATTGCTGATAGCCATATCCAAAGTCTTCTTTTCTTGCTGGACCTCAAAGGTCCTCTTGTCCAGCTCTTGAAAGACCTCCTCAACTTCTTCAGTCAGCTCTAGAATACTTGCTACGTGGACCGATGGGGCTAGCTGCTAGAACTAGCCAATTGGCGCTTTTGACGAATTTGCTGGGCTAGATCCTTAACTGCTAAATGATAACGTATCAAGACAAGGACTAAAAGCAGACAGATGAGAGCTAATAAGATTGCAAGTACTCCCATTTCAGTCCTCCTTGAGCCTTACACCTATGCCCCAAACTGTTTCAATGTACTCTTCTGATGGATCCAGCTGAGCCAGCTTTTTACGTAGGTTGCTAAGATGAGTATTGAGGGTATTGTCCCCAGGAAGATAGGCTTCTTCCCATACAGATTCAAACAAAGCTTCTTTGGTGAAAATTTTTTTAGGATAGCGGAGCAAAAGTTGAAAAATTTGAAATTCTTTTTTACTCAAACGAACCTCTTGATCTCCACAAATTGCCTGAAAAGTTGATGCCAACAGTTGAATATTCTTAAAATAAAGGCTTTCTTCCTCAGCTGAGGAAGCCTGCTGACTGCGCAACTGGACTGTCACTCGGGCAAAGACCTCATCCAGATTAAAGGGCTTGACAATATAGTCATTGGCTCCATTTAAAAGGTACTCGCTGACCAGAGATTTCTCTCCCAAAGCCGTCAGCATCAGAATCGGCACTTGGCTGTTAATCCTACGAATTTCCTTCAATACTTGGTCACCATTCTTACCAGGCAACATGATATCCAGCAAGACCAGATCAGGGCTTTTCACGCTCAAAAACAGCCAGGCCTTCTGTTCCCGAATAAGCTGAGTAGACTTCATGCTCTTTCTCAAACAGACTTGTCAGAATCGCATGAATATCATTATTGTCTTCAATCACCAGAATTCTAGCCACATTCCTTCTCCTTCGCTCCATTTTTACTATTAGTGTAGCAAGGAAAAAGACGTAAGTCAATGAAATGCCACCTCCTACAAAAACTTTAGAAATATTTTAGAATTTCTTGAAGAATATTTGAAAACAAATCCTTAGAATGAAGGAAAGTAGAATTTATTGACTAACATTGTAGAAAGGAAGAAAAGAATGATTAGAGTATTTTTGTGAGTTATCTTTAGAAGTATAAGATTCGCCATCGAAGATTTATAAAAGAAAAAGTCATTTATACTATTTCTTATTGGGATCGTAACGCTAAAACTTTCCAAGTCTTCATCCAAATCAGTCTAAGATCGGGATAGGGACAAAAAACAAACAAGGCTGAGACATTCATATCTCAGCCTTTTTCCTATTCTCAGATGCTCCGTTAGTTGCGATAACTTCCTTATACCAGTCAAAGTTTTTTCTTGGAGCGCTTGAGTGTTCCTTTACCTTCATTGTCCCGGTCCACGTAGATAAATCCATAGCGCTTCTTCATCTCGCCAGTGCCGGCTGATACCAGGTCGATACAGCCCCAGGTCGTGTAGCCCCAAAGCACCACGCCGTCCTCATTGATGGCTTCCCGCATGGCCTTGACATGGGCTGCCAGATAGTCAATCCGGTAATCATCAGCCACATAGCCATTTTCATCTGGACTATCCACTGCACCCAGACCATTTTCCACGATAAACATGGGCTTTTGATAGCGATCCCAAATGGTATTTAGCGTAATGCGCAAGCCCAGCGGATCAATCTGCCAGCCCCACTCAGAGGCCTCCAAATAAGGGTTCTTGAGAGAAGCAAAGATATTACCCTCGGTCAGCTCATTGACCTTAGGGTCGCCCGAAGCTACCCGGCTAGAGTAGTAAGAGAAAGAAATGAAGTCCACCGTATGCTCCTTGAGCAGCTGCAGGTCTTCTTCTGTCATTTCGACAGTGATGTCCTCGCGCTCCCAAGCTTTCTTGGCGTAGTTGGGATATTCGCCACGCGCCTGCACATCAATGAAGAAATAGTTTTTCCTGTCTTCCTCCATACCAGCCCATACATCGCTTGGATGGCAGGTGTTAGGATAATTTTGTCCCGTCACTAACATGCAGCCGATCTTATTTTCTGGATCAATCTCATGAGCCAGCTTGGTGGCAATGGCTGACGCGACCAGCTCATGATGGGCTGCTTGATATTTGACCTGCTCCTCATTTTCGCCTTCTTCAAAGCAGAGCCCCGCCCCCATAAATGGTGCATGGAGAATCATGTTAATTTCATTGAAGGTCAGCCAGTACTTGACCAAGCCCTTGTAACGGGTAAAGAGAGTGCGGCAGAGACGCTCGTAAAATTCCAGCATCTTACGGCTCCGCCACCCACCATATTGCTCAATCAAGTGCATAGGACAGTCAAAGTGAGTAATGGTCACCAAGGGCTCAATGCCATACTTGTGGCATTCCTTAAAGAGGTCTTCGTAAAATTTCAGGCCAGCTTCATTGGGCTCCAGCTCATCCCCCTTAGGGAAAATCCGGCTCCAAGCAATGGACAAACGATAGGTTTTAAAGCCCATTTCCCCAAAGAGCGCAATGTCCTCCTTAAAGCGATGGTACATGTCAATAGCTTCCTTGGCTGGGTAGAAATAGCCATCCTCAAAGTCAAACATCTTTTTCTTACCAGTGATGATGGCCAGACGGTCCTCACCAATCGGCACCACATCTACATTGGCCAGCCCACGACCATCCGCATCATAAGCGCCCTCGCACTGGTTGGCAGCTGTCGCTCCGCCCCACAAGAAACCATCAGGAAAAGTCAGTTTTTCAGTCATATTTCTACTCGCTTTCTAATTTGCTTGTTTATTTACTTATATTATAGCTCATTCTGTAAACCTTTTCTTATAAAAATACTGTGACATACTGATACTATTCTACTATTTTGAATTAATACAAAAGATTTTCAGAGTTCCTTTTTTTAAAAAAATCGTCCTCAGAAATAAAGAACTTTTCTTCAGCAAAAACGATTCTATGTATAAACATAGAATCGTATGATGAAAAGCTGAGCTTGAGAACAAAACAATCAACTTCTATTTGACAAGATTTGGAAGAATAAACATGATGAAGACGGCTAAAGCAAGCATCATTAGGATAAGAAGATAGACTGATAATTTAGTCAGCCATAAAAATCGACCTGGCTTTAACGGTCTTTCTACGTAAGAGCATTTCAGTTTGTTCGGATCATAGTAAACAGTAACCTTTCCGCCGATTGGAAAGCGCTCCATAAAGGGGTGATTTTGTTAGAGAAATAAAACTATTCCGCTGTACTTGATATCTCAGAACCTGTGGGATTTCTCCATTGTCAAATTCTTCCAACTTTACTTCAGAAACGATAGAATTAAGTGGTGTAGCAACCGTTTTTGATATGCTAGAAAGAAATCTTGGCCCCACTACCTTATACTGATTCTCATCAACAATATATTCTACAACCGGGAGACTAATACCGTTATAAAGAACATTTGAGTATCTTGTGATTTTTCCTTCAGTCTTTTTCAGTACATTTTTTTATCATTTTTATAATTACTAAAAATAAACTTATTGAACATAAAATACGTAAAAGGCAGAGACAAAGCTAGAGCCATACAGCCAAATAATAAAAAAGAAACTCGTCGACATTTCTAGAGTACTCCTTAAATCTTTTCCATCATACTATTTTAACGAAAATAAGAAATCTTTAAAATAATCCTCACTACTTTTATCTATTTTTAAAACCAAAGCTGTGATAGCTGTCACCAGACCGAATAAGATCCCCGGTGCATTCGCTGCCTCAAGTGGAATATCTCTTTCTTTTTTGAAAAGGCCGTAGTAAACCCATAGACTACAGTTAATGGTCTGCAACCAAGGGTTGGATGAAATTTCCCTTTTTGTCCAGCTAGATTATTCATGATTTGTGGAATATAAGACACATACATCATGACAGACATAAAAGTCGCAACCCAACCTAATATTTTCATTTGTTTTTCATTCATTTTTAGAAATCCTTTCATAATCCGTTCCCTATTTTATAACGATAGGCGAAATCAATCAAGCATTTTGTTACTTTTGTTATAAAGATGTAAACTATCACAATCTTGTGATAAGAAAGAAGACAAAGAAAAAAAGACCGGATTGCTCGATCTTCTAATAATTCACATTCTCACATTCTGTATTAAGAATAACTAAGGTTAGCTTCAAATGACTAAGCGACCTATTTCATAAGATAAAAATCAATTACTAGACCAGCAGGACCTTTAACTAGCAGCGATTCCGTGCCCCAATCAGTTACAACTGGGCCGTGTAAAATCTCGGCACCAAGCTCTTTCAACCGTTGGTAGTTCTGCTCTACATCCTCAACCTCGACATGAAGAATGATTCCTGACTGAAAATTTTCCAAAGGAATCAGATGATTTTGTGACAACATGAGACAGTGACTGCCAATCGTGAACTGAGCAAAACTGTCATCAACATAATCGGCTTTTTTATCCAAAATACGCTCCAAGTCAGCACAGACTTGGGGAACATCTGAAACGATAATATCTAATTGATTTAAATTCATTTACTATCCTCCATAAAAAGACCGGATTGCTCCGATCTTTTCAAGTTAGACTCTTTGAAAATCAAAGAATAAAATCTACAAGGTTTAAATTTGATTTTCGACGAGAGGAATTATTTGATTGCGCGTGATTGCAATCCTTCTTCTTCCAAGAAGAGACGGAATGGTACGAGTTCTTCTGCTTCGTATTTTTCCTTGAAGGCTTTGATTGCTTCTTCTGAGTGAAGTTTTGGATCCAATTCAAGTACTTCTACTGGAAGTGGACGGTGTTGAGTGATGCGAGCATCGATGACAACAGTTTTACCTTCTTTGTTCAGTTTCACAGCTTCTGCAACGACTGCATCGATGTCTTCGATACGGTCTACTGTAAATCCAACAGCACCTTGAGCTTCAGCGATTTTCGCGTAGTCAGCGTTTGTGAAGTCAACACCAAACAAGTGTTTGTTTGTGTCTTCGTATTTGTTCTTGATGAAGGCATACTCAGCATTTGAGAAGACAACGTTGATAACTGGAAGGTTGTATTGAACGTTCGTGATAACGTCTGGGTAGCACATGTTGAATGCACCGTCACCCATGATGTTCCATACTTGGCGATCTGGATTATCTTTCTTAGCAGCAATACCACCAGGAAGGGCAATACCCATTGTCGCAAAGAGTGGAGATGTACGCCACATGTTCTTAGGTGTCATGTGAAGGTGACGAGTTGATGTTTGAGTAGAGTTACCTACGTCGATTGAGTAGATAGCGTCTTGGTCAGCATGTTTGTTGATAGCATTGTAAACTTGGTACAATTGCAACTCACCCTCAGTTTTACCTTCGAGTTTGTTCATGTAATCGCGCCAGTTTTGGTTGTTCTTCACGTTTGCACGCCACCATGGAGTAGACTCAACTGGGTTTACTTTGTCAAGAATCGCTTTCGCTGCTTGACCTGCATCACCAAGGATTGAAGCGTCAAGGGCATGACGTTTACCAAGTTTGTAAGGGTCGATATCCACTTGGATGAATTTTTCAGTATTCTTGAAGGCTTCGTAAACTTCAGCAAATGGGAAGTTTGAACCAAGGAAAAGAACTGTGTCTGCTTCAAAGACCACTTCGTTGGCTGGTTTCCAACCAACACGGTAAGCAGAACCTGTCAAACCTTCGTAGTTCCATTCGAAAGCTTCAAAGTTTTTACCAGTTGTGATGATTGGTGCTTTGATTTTACGTGACAATTCAGTAATGACTTCACCAGCTTTGACACCACCGTAACCAGCGTAGATAACTGGACGTTCAGCATTGTTCAAGATTTCAACAGCTTTGTCAATTTCAACTTCGTTCAAAGCAGGAGCGATGAATGAACGTTCGTATGAACCTGAACCGTAGTATGAGTTTTCGTCGATTTCTTGGAAACCGAAGTTTACTGGGATTTCAACAACAGCTGGACCTTTTTTAGAAACTGCAGCACGGCAAGCTTCATCAATTACTTTTGGCAATTGCTCAGCATATGCTACACGTTTGTTGTAAACAGCGATACCGTTGTACATTGGGTTTTGGTTCAATTCTTGGAAGGCATCCATGTTGAGTTCGTTGACTGGACGTGATCCAAGGATAGCAAGGAATGGAGTGTTGTCCATAGCTGCATCGTAAAACACCATTAATCAAGTGAGTCGCACCTGGACCACCTGAACCAACTGCAACCCCGATTGAGCCGCCGAATTTAGCTTGCATCACCGCGGCAAGAGCACCTGTTTCTTCGTGGCGAACTTGCAAGAAGCGGATATCTTTGTCTTCAGCTAAAGCATCCATAAGTGAGCTGAGTGTTCCTGATGGGATACCGTAGATGGTGTCTACACCCCATGTTTTCAATACGTTGAGCATTGCTGCAGATGCAGTAATTTTTCCTTGAGTCATAATAACTCCCCTTCAATAAAATAAATTTTCAGTTGTTGAAAACATTTCCATTTGTGAATGAAAACGCTTCAAGCAACTTTACTATATCAATTTACCATGTTTTTGCTCTTGTATAAGAATATGCTCAGAGATGATATAGAACTATTACATAACACAAAGCCCTGATTTTTCACAAAAGTCCAATGTGTTTTATAATAAATTTTCATAATCCCTTGAAATCAAGCATTGTTCACAGAAATTGTAAGTTAAGGAAAAATAAAAAAAGCTCTGTTCAGCAAAACAGAGCTGTATTTTTAAAGAAACTACATATATTCCTGCAAAGCCTTGGACAGGACTGCATAGCCAGCAATGGTCAGATGGAGACCATCTGTTGTGTAGTCTGGTCGTAGCTGGCCTCCCTCGTCCAGAAAGGCATCATAGAGATTGATAAACTGGACATTCATGTAGGCGTTGGCAAGCTGGTGATAGGCCTGATTAAGGGCCTGAATCTTTTCATTGCTACGGACATAGACCGTGCTCTTGTAGGCAGGGGGCTTCATTGACCCGGCAGGACCGACAGCAATTGGATCTGAGCCAGAGGATAGTCACGAGAAATCTCCTGAATTACGGCTTCCAAATTAGCCAGCGTTTCTGTCTGAGGCATCTCCTTGCCAATGTCGTTGGTTCCTATTAGGATAAAGACCTTATCCAGTGCTTGCCCAAAGAGATGGGCATCTAGGTTTTCTAAAAGCAAATCAGTCTTATAACCCCGAATACCGCGGTTGACCAGTCTTTTATCCGTCTGCAGGAGCTCATAGAGGGGATAGTATTCTACAATGGAGTCTCCGATAAAGATGATGTCCGGTTCCTTGACGGAGAGTTGATTGAGCTCTCTGTAGTTTTGCTGCAATTTTGCCTGCTCCTTGAGAAGCCATTCTTCTAGTAATTGTACTGCCATTATCTTTTTCCTCTTCTAAGTATTGCTCAAGCACCTGTAGAACACCGGCATCTGTATTGGCTGGCGCTAGGTAGTCTGCTACCCCTTTGACCCGCTCATCGCCATTCTCCATAGCGTAAGAAATACCAGCTAATTCAAGCATTTCTATGTCATTTTCACTGTCGCCAAAGGCCATGATCTGATGTACCTCAATCTTCCAGCGTTCCATCAAGCTACGCAGTCCCCAGCCTTTGTGGATTCCTCTTGGCAATAAATCAATAGCACCATAACCACTGGTAACTGCATTGAGTCTCCCAGCAAAATCCTGATTGATTTTCTGGGTTACACTACTTGCCTGGTCTTGGTCTACTACAATACTCATTTTTATAATCGCTTCTTTGTCTAGATCCTGAAAGTCTCTGAGAAAATGAATCTGGCGATAAAACTCCCTGGCCATCTCCGGTGTCATAATCTTATCCACGATAGGAAAATCCATTCCTTCTATGGCATGAGGACCATTGTGGAGGTTAGCAACTAAATGATAGTCTAGCTCTTTGCCAGAAAAATAAGCTAATACTTCCTGGACCAGACGGCTATCCCAGTGTTGCTCCACAATTAAATCCTCACCCTCAAAGATTCGGGCACCATTGGCTACGACAAAAGTGATACGTCTGGTTAACTCTGGGCAAAAGATTTCGCATCCGACCGATTTCATTGCCCGTCGCTACTACAAATTTAATTTGGCGTTCTTCTAGTTGTGCCAAGACGCACTCAAAACAAAGCAAATCAACCTGCCCTTGACCATCCAGCAAAGGTACCATCCATATCTGTTGCAATCATCCTAATGCTCATACATTTTTCCTCTTCTTCTGGCAAACACCACTGACCGTTGGCTTCTAGTCTTCTATAATCCTTCTAGCTCCATCTGTTATTTCCTTTGGATAATGGAGACTTTCAAGCGTATTTACCGCATTTTTGGTCAGGGCACTCCCCTCTTTAATCTGATAATCAAACACAATCTCTCCATCACGGTATTGACTGTCAAAGTGAAATTGGTCATTTAAGTCACCGAGGTCCCACCAACTCCACATCATGGCTGGAAATCATATACAAACAGGATCGCTTGGCTAACCATTTTATAATCCCCAGACCTGCACCAATCCGCTCAAGAGTATTGGTCCCCTTAAAAAGCTCATCAATGAAGAAATAGTAACACCTTCTTGTTCCAAGCTTTCTAGCATTCGCTTAATGGTACGAGCTCTCAGCTATAAAAATAGCTATCGCCTGTCTCAATACTATCGCTCACATCCATAGCTGTCAAAACCGAACCATAGGCTAGGTTGAGACTCTCTGCACAAGCAAAGTTCAGGCTTTGAGCTAGGATGGCATTGATAGCAACTGTCCGTAGATAAGTAGATTTTCCAGAAGCATTGTCTCCACTGATCATGATGTTTTTGGTAAAAGCTGACATCATTGCTGACTGGCTGACTAAGTAGTGGATGATAGAGTTTTTGCCCTCTATTCCCGCCTCATCACAAAAACTTGGCTGGCAGTAAAAGGGAAGAGATTCTTTGTAGTTCAAAAGGCTTATAGCTGCTTCCAAGCGACCGAGAATATCTAAAACAGACTTTGCCTCCTGCTGATGGTGAAAAATTTGTCTGGAAATATAGGATTGCGCCATCTGAGGGATTAGGAAAATCATATTTAAATAGAGCAAGATAATTTCCATCTCTGACCCGCCCGACTGATTTTGAAAAACGGAGCCAAATATTCTAGCAGCTCGGAAAGGTTTGATGGAAGTCTTCAAGTATTCTTGACTCGGGAAATTCAATCCCTTCATTTTATCCGCTATATAGAAGATCCTTACTAGATAACTCATATTGTCCAGCTTCATGGACAAGGACCAGCGCGTCATGGCCGAAAAGATAATATTGACCACTAAACTACTCAAAAAAAGAGCTAAACCTAATGAATCTGCCACAAATATCATGCCTAAGGAAATGATTGGCAGTATACCTAGCAGTATATAGAGAGGCCACCAGTAATTAGGCTTAATTGGTCGCAGGACTAGTTTCTTAGCATGATTGTAATTTTTTTTACCTAACTGAGCAAATAGAACTTGCAGATCCAAGCGCTCCTTAGGATGGTTTTTCAAGTAGCTCTGCAATTGTTCAAAAATCGGATCTGCTTCAAAGCGTTGCAACCTCAGTTTACTATACAAGTACTCGGAACCAAGACTGGACTGGGCCCCCGCATCTATCTTAGAGAAAATCTCATACAAGTCTAAATCCGCCCAGGTTTGATCGTCTACTAAGCTATCGTAAGACTGAAGTTCCATTTCCAGCAGAAGAGACTCGCATAGACTCGCTTCGCTGTCGGCTTTAGCCAAACGGTTAGAACTGCCCCAATAGCTTGTCAAGTTTTTAAAACGGCGACGACTCACTATTCAATAATATAAATCACTAACACAAATCCCTAGAATAAAAAACAGGATTTTAAAAGAAGAATCAAACATAAGAACTCCTTAATGACAATTGAAATGATCCCCATCATTATACTACTTAATATACTAAAAATCAAAGAGGCATTTGTCTTTGACTCGTGAAAAAACGAGCCCAAAAGCTCGCTTTCACTCCCTTAATTATAAAGACTGTCTCCATTCGTCGCAATGACTTCTTTGTACCAATCAAAAAGATTTTTCTTATAACGGGCTAGAATGCCACTGCCGTCATCGTTGCAGTCAACATAGATAAAGCCGTAACGCTCACGGAGTTCTGCCGTGCTGGCTGAGACCAGGTCAATACAGCCCCAAGTCGTGTAACCTAGCAGTTCTACGCCATCTTCCAGCGCTTCTCCCACCTGCTGCAAGTGCTGTTTAAGATAATCAATGCGGTAGTCATCTTCAACCGTTGGGCCATTTGGACCATCCACCAAAGACATCCTTGGCACCGAGACCATTTTCCACGATGAAGAGAGGCAACTGATAGCGGTCATAAAAGCTATTTAGAAGCAAGCGCAGGCCGACTGGGTCAATCTGCCAGCCCCATTCTGAGCTAGCCAGATGAGGATTCATAATACCACCTAGCAGATTGCCTCGGCCGGAAGAATAATTTTCCGGATCATGAGCCGCAACCACACTCATATAGTAGGAGAAGAAATGAAGTCTACAGTATTTTCCGCCAAAAGCTCTTTGTCACCCGGCGCAAACTGAATCTCAATCTCATTCTCCTTGAAGAAACGATTGATATAGGCAGGGTATTTTCCACGCGCATGGATATCAGAGAAGAGATAGTTTTGATTTTCAAATTCCCGTGCTGCCAGCACATCTTCAGGCTTAGGTGTCATAGGATAGGCCGGCATGGCGAGAACCATACAGCCAATCTTAAAATCAGGATTGATCTCATGACCAATTTTCGTTGCCAAGGCAGAAGCCACTAGCTCATGATGGACCGCTTGATAGAGGTCCTGCTTGGATAGTTCTTCAGCTGGCGTGGCAATGCCTCCGCTCATAAAGGGTGCATGGAGAACAGAGTTGATTTCATTAAAGGTCAGCCAATACTTGACCTTGTCCTTATAGCGGGTAAAAACCGTGCGGACATAGCGCTCGTAGAAACCGATCAAATCACGGTTGGCCCAGCCATTGTATTGACGAGACAAATGAAGGGGCGTTTCATAGTGAGACAGGGTAATCAGAGGCTCAATGCCATATTTGGCCAGTTCATCAAAAAGATCGTCATAGAATTGCAGACCAGCTTCATTGGGCTCCAGCTCGTCCCCCATTTGGAAAAATCCGAGACCAAGCAATGGAAGTTCGGTAGACCTTGAAGCCCATCTCCTGCAAAGAGGGCAATGTCACTCCTTGTAGCGATGGTAGAAATCAATCCTTCCAGCTTGAGATTATCTGGTGTCGGCCCCTCGGTAATCAAAGGATTGCGATCACCTGGCTTGGCAGGGACTCCGCCTTTTGGAGTCACATCCTGAACAGACAGGCCTTTTCCATCCAAATTATATGCGCCTTCATACTGGTTGGGTCTGCAGTTGCACCGCCCAGAGAGAATTTTTGAGGAAATTTAGCCATTGCATTTCTCACTTTCGTTTTTCTTTGATTATATTATAATCTTAGGTGAAAATGTTTTCTTGCACAATTCTCTTATATATTGATACTATTCTACTAAAAGGAGCAGGAAATGCTAAATCTTGGACAGCTTCATAAAAATACTGTGTATAAAAATCAAGGTACCCCCTATTCGCTGACCCGTACTATTACAGAAAACGGGCAGCCTGACATCCTCTTTCATTGGCACACTGATGTCGAAATCATCTATGTTCATGAGGGGACTGCCAAATTTCACATTGACCAGGAATATTTCAATAGCAAGGCGGGGGACATCATTCTGATCCGCCCCAATGCACTACACTCTATTCATCCCATTGAAAACCAAAAGCATTACATGGATGCCTTAAATTTTCAGTTAGACTTAATGGGCTACTCTGCAATGGATCAGGCTAGTATCGATTACCTGCAACCCCTCTACAAGGGTGAACTGGACTTTGTTCACGTGATCGAACCCCATCACAAAGGCTATCAAGCCATCCGTTCCTGTATGATTGAGACCATGGAGACTGGATATTATCGCAAGGACTACTTTGAATTTCGGATAAAGGCCCAGCTTAACCAGCTCTTCTATCTACTCTTTGAAAATGGTTATGTTGTCTCCAAAACGCAATCCTTGGAAGGTTACCGCAAAGAAGAGAAAAATTAGGACCATCATTGATTACATCAACCTTCATTACAGGAGGAGTTAACGATTGATCATCTGGCTAATATTTGTGGCTACAGCGCTACTCACTTTATGAACTTTTTCAAAAAGCATATTGGTGTCTCCTGCATGGAGTTCCTTATTCAATTTCGCTTGAGAAAGGCGACCGAACTCCTACAACATTCAAATCTTTTCAATCCTTGAAATCGCGAGTCAATCCGGCTTCAACAACCTATCTAACTTTAACCGCCAGTTCAAAAATACTATCAAAATGACACCCAGTCAATATCGGAAGAAATGATGCTTATGAAAAAGAAGAAAAACAACTTCAACTAGATGAGTTGTTTTTTATCAAAAATATTGAAAATCACCTTGTCCCTTGTCTTGCCTAACTTTTTATCCAAGTCGCTTAAATCAGAAAGGCTATAATGATATTCACAAGCCCTAACACTACTAAGCTCGATAGAAAGTATTCTTCCTAGCTTTTCTTTAAAGAAAGTGCGTCGAAGAAACAGGCCAAAAATCAACAAAACTACGTATGCTAAAAGCCAGAATCAACCAAATCACCAAAAAGCAACCAAAAGAAGCCAAAGAAAAAGAATTGATATAAGAACATGACTCCTCCTAATCCTCTAGTAAGCATGGCCAGTAATGAGAGCATAGATAATCCCAAAAAGCAACGTATAAAGCAAGCCCCAAAGCCAAACAGGAGCCATAAACGCTCCCAACAACTTCAAATAGAGATTTACCTGGTTGACCAAAGAAAATCATCAAAGAGCTGGCAGACTAAGGATTGATAATATAGAGAACACCGGAACAAAAGAAACCCACTATCAACAAACCACTACCAATTCCTTCCATCTCTTAGCTCCTTTTCTTTTTTCATTATAGCAAATCTCCTTTTTCGCTCCAAGTAAAAACCAGAAAAGCCTAGCTCCTCTGGTAATGTTGATTGACAAGAAAATAGTCAGTCCCAATTCAAGCCAACATGGTCTTTCATTTCTTGTAGGGCTTTATCAATCCGCTCCTTGGTAGCTTCATCAACCGATCTCGGTATTTACCACCTTCAATAAAGTCTTCCAGAATCAGAGTTTGATAAGTATACAAGGGATGCCCCTCAGGTGAAAGAGTCCCTTTTTCTACACGACTGACCCAAGTCGGATGAGCCTGAGCTGTTTTAATCCGAGTTCCCTCGACGGTCTTTTCTAGGGTCACATCCATTAGGACTCCTCGCTCGGTCCACTGGGAATTCTCAACTCCCTCCATGGTCTCAATCCGTTGATTAGAAATAAAGTTTCCCATTGAGTAAATAATCAGTTTTTTCTGACCGTCTTTTTCTAGAGTTTCTGATGGTTGTGTAACATGAGGGTGACCACCAAAGATAAGGTCTGCCCCCCAGTCAACCATTTTATGGTAGAGACTTACTTGCTCTTCGGTAGGTTTCAACTGGTACTCCACACCCATTTGTGGCATGACGACAGTAACATCCGCTTCTTCTTCCGCTCGCAAGATTTCAGACTTCATTTTTTCCTCATCAAGATTGGATAAATGTTGGTCATACTCTTCCTGACTGAGATTCCCTTCCATACCATTGAATCCATAGGAATAGGCCAAAATGGCAATTTTAATCCCATTGACCTCTTTGATAGTCAGTGGCGCCCTGGGCACGCAGTTCATGAGTATAGACACCAATTGGTGTAATTCCTTGACTCTCAAAAAGACTTAGCCAGTTGAAAGCACTCCGGATAATTGTGAATCTAAAATATGATTGTGGGCCAAATCGACTACATGGTAACCCGCATCCTTGATGGAAGAAACCACTGATTCAGGCGCATTGAAGAGAGGGTAGCCTGCTAAAGGAAAGTCTGGACTGATGGTTCCCTCAAAATCACCGATTGCCAGATCTGCCTGATGGAGCCATTCTTTGACATACTGGAAATTATCTGAAAAATCATAACTGCCATCTTCTTTTCTAGCACTCATGTAGAGGCCATCGTGATAGAGCAGATCACCATTGGCCATAATACAGGCCGTTTGGCTCTGTTGGTTTACAACAGGCTTTGTATCTCTTGGGGTTTTCTTTTTCTACACTTGTTTGTCTTGTCTGCTTGTAGGGCGTCTATTTCCTTTTGGAAAAACAAAATAAGACAGGCTGAAAGCAAAACCAGACTAAATAAAAGCAAAGATAAACCAATTCTTTCGAGTTGCGACTCTTCTTCTATCCGAACGTTTCATCCTTGTTGCCTCCTAACATATCTATTTTACCATAAAAATAAAGCTTTTAGCCCCTTCTTAAAAAATTTTTACGTTCGGCTTTTTGCTCAAAAGAGCAGACACTCAACTTGGTCTGCTCTCCTTATATTGGGGGACTAATCTAATGACAACAGGGGTTCACCCAGTTTAACTTCGCCTTCTGCTAGTATTTTCAAATCTTTAAAACGATCCGTATTGGTAACTATAATCGGAGTCGTTACCGAATAGCCAGCACCCTTGATAGTATCGATATCAAAGCTGAGCAGAAGCTGTCCTTTCTTGACTTTAGAGCCTTGGACAACATGAGCTGTAAAGCCTTTTCCGTCAAGGGCTACTGTATCCATACCGACGTGAATCAGCAGTTCTGCACCATCGTCAGTAGCTAAACCAATAGCATGGTTGGTTGGGAAAAGCAGTCGAATGACCCCATCAGTAGGAGCTACTACTTCGCCGACACTCGGCTCAATAGCAACTCCCTTGCCCATAGCTCCACTAGCAAAGACAGCATCTGGAGTGTCCTCAAGAGCCACTAGCTCACCAGCTAATGGACTTGTTACAACTTGCTCAACAGCTCCTTCAGAGACTCTTTCTTTTCAGAATCTAAAGACTCGTTAGCATTTTTCTGACTGACCACCGAAAAGATTTGGAATCTTTACTAGCTGAGTCAGGCCAAAACCCTAACACAAAGTTTGCCACAATGGCAATGAGGAAGTGAACCAAGGTCATGCTGTTGCCAGCTTCGATAAAGGATGGAATGGCAAAGAGTCCCATACCTCCCATAACTTGCATTTTGACATCAAAGAAAGCTAGATACGCACCAGTCAGTGCCCCAGAAATACAGGTCATGATAAACGGCAAGCGCATAGGGAGGGTGATCCCGTAAATAGCTGGCTCCGTCACACCAAAGAGCTGATATAAAGGCCGGAATCGAAAGCTGACGAACTTTATCTTCTTTGAGTGCGCATCATGATATTGATCAGGGCACCTGCCTGAGACAAAACAGATAGCGATAGAGGCAACCAAGATGACCCCTGGACCCTTTTGAAGCTCCAAGATTGCTAGTGGCACCAAGCCCCAGTGAAGACCGAACATAACTAGAACCTGCCAAGCAGCCCCCAGAACGATACCATATATCACCGGATTAAAGTCATAGATACCTGTAAAGAGCACCAACCAAATCAGAGCCCAACTCATGACCGGACCGATAACCAGAAAAAGCCAGTGGCACTGTAATCAAAAAGAGTAAAGAATGGTACGATAAATACTTTTGACAACATCTGGAATGATTTTTTTAAAGCCTTTTTCAATCTTGGCTCCAGCCCAAACAGCTGCAATCACTGGAAGGACCGTTGACAAATAGCTCGATGCTGGAAAGATACTCGATGCTGGAAAGATAATTGGAAGACCAAAGAAAGTCGAAAAAATCGGAGACTCAATCGGTGTACCAGCAAAAAGTGTATAAAGCGGTTTTTCCGCCGTAAAGCTAGCTGCGATATTTGGATAAACCAGAGCAAACCCGATAGCCAAAGCAGTGAACTGATTCATCTTGAAACGTTTAGCGACTATAATAGCAAAAATCAATGGAAGAAACTGGAAGAGGCCATCTCCCGCTGCATTAAGAACCACATAAGCACCATCTGTTTTGGCGACACCTAAGGCTGCCATAATAGCTACCACACCTTTGATCATACCTGCTGCAGACAAGGTACCGAGCATCGGCTGGAAGAGGCCCGATACGAGAGCAATGAAGCGGTCAAATAGATTTCCTTCTACAGCATCATCATCTGCATCACACTGCCCTCACCAGAAATACCTGCAACCTTAAGCACCGTTTCATAAACATCTGGTACATGATTGCCAATAACAACTTGGTATTGACCTCCGGCCTTGACAACCGTTACAACTCCATCCCGCTTCATCAGGTAGTCTGTGTCTGCCTTTGCTTCATCTTTTAGAGAAAAGCGCAAGCGTGTCACGCAGTGTACCAGTTTTGTGATATTGTCCTTGCCACCTACATGGCAACAATATCCTGAGCTAATTCTGTATAGTCTTTAGCCATAATGGATCCTCCTCGTATTTTTTAGGTTGGCAGTCCGTTCCTATTCCCGGAAAATAGGGCACGAAAAACACCTAAACACATACCAAATAGAAAGCACGAAACTGCTTTGTATCTCGTATTTGCTTAGGTTTTGCCTGCTTGACCAGTAACAATCCTTGTAAAACAAGTATAACACATAATTTTAAATTCACAAGCGTTTTTCTTGAGATAATTTTTCAAAAAGAAAAAGAAGCTGAATCTAAGTTTCAGCTCCTATCTCTATATTTAAGATTAAAGAAAATCAGCTTTCATTCTTACACAAAACTTCCTAGATCAACGGTCAGCACTTGGCCGTCTCGGACTACCTTTTGCCCTGCAATGTAGAGCATCTCTGGACATCAGCTGCCTTTGACTGCATACTAGCTGTGCGACAGCATATTTTCCAAAGGATATAGGTGAAGTCGTCCCTTAGGCTGAATAACAATGAAATCGAGCTTGCTTGCCAGTTTCCAGACTTCGATTTTTCTTTTTCCAAGCCCAGAGCTTTAGCTCCTTCAATGGTCAAAGCTTTCAAGGCCTGCTCAATCGTAAACTGGGTCGCATCGCCTGCCCTCATCTTCTGAAGGAGGGCAGCTGTCCGACCTTCTTCAAACATATCAGATTATTATTGGAAGCGACAGAGTCTGTCGCTAAAGTAACAGTCACCCCAGCGGCTAGTGAGTCGGTCACCGGGAGCTACACCGGAAGCCAGCTTGAGGGTTGCTGATAGGATTGTGGGCAATGCTGACTGGAAAGTAGCCAAATCTGCAATCTCTGACGGATTTAGTTCAACCCCGTGAGCAAAAATGGCTGGTTAGCTCCAAGTAGCCCAGGCCTTTCAAGAAAGCTAGAGGACGTTTGCCATAGCACTCAGTATGATTTTTATTTTTCTTCCTGGGTTTTCAGCCACATGGATATGAAGCTTCAAAGTCTAGCTCACGCTAGCTCAAGACTCCTTTGAGCAGTTCTTCGTCACAGGCATAAGGCGAGATGAGGCGCCACCATAACCTGAAAATCTTTATCATCATAGGAGCAAATTTTTCTCAATAATTCACAGTACGAGTCAGAGTCTCTTCTGCAGTTTCCGTGGCTGAGCTAAAGAGGGTTGGTGAGAAATAGCAGCTGCATACCAGACTGCTGCACAGCCTGATAAATCCGGTCAATATCCACTCCCTGAGGATTATACATGTCGTTAAAAGTCGTTGTTCCTGACTGTAGCATTTTCAGCTAGAGCCAGCTGGACAGCCTGGGTCGTTAGATCCGTTGTGAGACCGGCTTTCTGCTGGCCAGATATAGTCCCCCAGCCATTCATGCAGATTGCTGTCATCACGAGATCCCACGCAAAGAAGGTCATGGCCGAGTGAGTATGGCAGTTGACCAGCCCTGGCATGATCCAAGCCCTTCATAATCCACTGTTTCACTGCATTTCCCTAGCAAGTTTTCATCATAGGATCCACAGTAGGCAATGCGGTCGTCCTCAACCACCAACAGCCCGTCCCGGTAAACACGAAATTGGCTGTCACAGGTTACAGATTGACATTTGTATAAGCTTTCATTTCAACTCCTTTTCCCATTTTTAAATCAAATTCTAATTTGCCTTATGTACTTCATTAATAAGCCGACGGTTTGCTTCTTTTTGGAGATCATAAACTGGTGTATCGACTGGATTGTAGACCAAAATATTTCAGACTCCCCATCCATAAAGAGAATATTCTGGTCCCCCAAGAGAGATGAATCTGCCTTGGATTGAATGTTATTAGTAATAACTTGATCGTCAAACTTACTTGCAATCAGTTTTTTGAAATTTGCTCCTTGGCCAAGTCAAGAATTGTTTGAGATTGAGATAGATTACTTGAATTAGCCGCTGTCACAAAAACAAAATAAATATTTTGACTTGGACCTTCAGCGGTTAATTTCTTAATCCGCTCCAGATGGTTACTGGTATAATCCACCTTCAAACCTGATGACTGATAACCATAACTATGAATCGCTACTACAACCGGTGATTCTGCTTCCAGTTCTCCCTTCTGGCGAGCTGCAAAAGTTGCTTCCAGACTATTTAGTACTTTTTCGGTATATTCTTCGTCATCAGCGTGGATAGCTTTTTCCCAATGTACTGGACGCCCATAAATAGTTAACCCAGCGAGAATAATAGGAATCTCCACTCTTATGTGGGGAAACAACCATAGACAAGTTCCCTTTTTTGATTTGCCAATAAAAAGCCGTGTCATCAGCTCTATTCCGTCCAATAAAAGGTGCTAATTCATTTTTCACTCCTATTGAGAAATTGCCTTCATCATAGGTAAGATTTACATAATCACTATAACTGGATATAGTATGGCTTTGTAGATCACGCGTTTGATCTGCTGGGACTTGCCAACCCTCCAAAATATTGTCCTGGTCAATAGGCGCTAGCAAACGGGTTAGGTAAGTCATCCCTGAAAGGTTGGTATTGGTCCAATAAAATTTACCACCCTTTTTCAAATTTTCAGTCGCTTTTGGGAATTGCTGTGTTAAACGCAAACTATCAAGTCTATCTGGCTGCTCCTTTAAAGCTCTAGCCAGGGCACTAATATGTTCTGTCTTTTTCGTTTTGGAATTGTATTCAGAAGTTCTTGCTTCATAATTTAGTAACCCCACAATATGATTAGAAGAAAATTTATAAGGAGCTTCTATGTGGTTAGAAAACATGGGCAACAAGTCGAGAGTAGTTGCTAGACTATAAGATTTATAGTTTGATTTACTGTTTGTAACATCTGTCACAACTCCAGGACTATCAAGATCATAGAGCCAATCTGATACTTCCCCTGTTTTCCGATTTAGTGCATGAATTAAGAGATGATAGGAAACGTAGCCGTTGGCACTTGAAGTTCGTGTATAAATCCTACTATCAATTCCAACAGGGAAGAGATTCTCATCTTCTTCAGCAAAGTCTTCAAACACATCTTTCTGAATCGTCTTATGTTTGCCTGTCTCACCATCTAGCTCTTCATCCATACGGTGAATGGTCAACTTAAATTTATCAGAATCATCTTTCTGAAAAGACCCTGTACTAACATAGTTCTTCAAGGAAATTTCCGCTTCAATAACATCATCATCCGTAACCCAGTAGTCCTCGCCTTTGAGAACAAATCCGTAGAGAAGATTTCCTTGATAAATGAAAGACAAATCCTCAATCTTAGATTTCAAAAAATAGCCTTTTTCACCAGGTTCCCTTGTTCTATTTTCACCAACTAAATGGTCCTGATTTTGCGGATGCTGGTCACCAGAATAAATATTGGCCAAAATCAAGATTCCTATAACCAAAATAAGTGCTGAAATGAGACCATGCTTTTTAATAAAAGCCCACAAGCTAGCTACAAACTTTTGAATTTTCTCTGTCATCCTATCCCCTTCTCTGGTGCTACTATGTCTGCTGCATTGTTTGTCAAAATCCTATCTCCCCACTAGGAGATTTTAGCTATTATAACAAGCCTAAGAAAATAGTGCAAGCACTTTCGAAGACGAGCCATATTCCAACCTATTATATTAAAGAAGAGGAGCATCCTTCTTCAAAATCCGTTATTGTCTTAGTTTAGCTTAAAAACGCGATCTTGATAGCTAGGACTAACACTTACTCACTTTAAGAAACTCATCTATGATTATTCACTCTGTCAAGTTTACTTGCCACTTTTTTGCTTTCCTGCTACAATTTCGACTTACCTATGTTCATTATCTCCCATACCAAATCTTTTGTCAATTCCACAAAAAAAGACCATACGGCCTTTTATTTCATGTATTGAAGCAGATAAGCATAACCTTCTGCTTCCATTTTTTCTTTTGGGATAAATCGCAGAGCTGCTGAGTTGATACAGTAGCGAAGACCGCCTGCTGCTTCTGGACCGTCTGTGAAGACATGCCCCAGATGGGCATTCCCCGAACAGCTACGCACTTCAATCCGCTCCATACCATGACTCTTGTCTTCATAGTATCTCAGAACTTCTCTGGCAATAGGCCGACTAAAGCTAGGCCAGCCACAACCAGACTCAAACTTGTCACCAGCAAAAAGAGGGCTCACCAGTCGTCACATCGACATAAATTCCTTCTTCAAAAGTGGCATTGTAGGCATTTTGGAAAGGACGCTCTGTCGCACTGTTCTGAGTCACCTGATACTGCTCTTCCGACAGCTGCTCTTTTAGTTCCGCATCTGTAGGTTTCTCGTATTGGCCAGGATCGACCAAGGGCTGATAGGCATCATTGACATTGATATGGCAGTAGCCACCGGGATTTTTCTTGAGGTAATCCTGATGATAGTCCTCAGCTAGGACATAGTGGCGCAAAGGTTCTAGCTCAACAGCAATCTTTTGTCCCAACTGCTTTTCCTGCTCAGCAAAAACCTGCTCTATGACTGCCTTATCTCCTTCATCTGTATAATAAACACCCGTTCGATACTGACGCCCACATCATTTCCCTGCTTATTGACCGACAGAGGATCAATAACTCGGAAATAATAAAGCAGGATTTCCCGCAGGCTGACCCGCTTTTCGTCATAGACTAGATGAACCGTCTCTGCATGGTCCGTCTGGTGAATCAGCTGGTAGTTAGTTGATTCTACTTGTCCATTGGCGTATCCCACTGTCGTTTTCTTAACACCTTCAATGCGGGAGAAATACTCTTCCAAGCCCCAGAAGCACCCGCCTGCTAGATAAATTTCTGCCATAAAAACACCTCATTTCTTTGCGTCTATTTTCTCATAAAAGGAGTCGAAATTATAGCAATTTGATTAGAACTTTCTTCAAATTGATATGAAAAAGCTGGGTTTTAATGACCATCAACCCAGCCATGATCTTCATTTCAAATCACAATAACTCTTGTATAGAAGATTACCCCTCAATATACTTCAATTTTCCTCGGAAATCTTCCAGACTTTCATAGCCTTTTTCTTCCATAATAACCTTGAGTTCTGCGGTAATGCGCTCGAAGGCGGCCACTCCTTCTTTATGAAGGGTTGTTCCTACCTGCACCATACTGGCTCCACAGAGGATATGCTCAAAGGCATCGCGGCCAGTCAGGACACCACCAGTTCCGATGATTTGGATTTCTGGCTTAAGGCGTTGGTAAAAGGCATGGACATTGGCCAGAGCAGTCGGCTTGATATACTGACCTCCTATACCTCCAAAACCATTTTTCGGACGAATGACCACTGACTCATCTTCTATATAAAGGCCGTTTCCGATAGAGTTGACACAATTGACAAACTTGAGCGGATATTTGTTAAAAATCGCAGCAGCCTGGTCAAAATGCACAATGTCAAAATAAGGAGGCAGCTTGATGCCTAGGGGCTTTTTGAAATAAGCAAAAACCTCTGCCAAAAGCTTATCCGTCGTTTCAAAGTCATAGGCAATCTGTGGCTTTCCAGGGACATTAGGGCAGGAGAGATTGAGCTCAGTAATCCCTTTAAAGTCGCTTGCCTGCACTTTTTTAAGAATGGTATGAGTTTCTTCTGGCGACATACCGACCAAAGAGAGGAAGAAAGTGCGATTTGGTCCACTTTCCTGGAGTTCCAGCAGGTAGTCAAGATAGTAGTCTAAGCCATTGTTTGGCAGGCCCATAGAGTTGATAGACCCTAGCGGAACATCCTGATAGCGCGGTTCTGGGTTTCCCTGACGAAAGTCGAGCGTCGCCGTCTTTGTCACAAAGGTTCCGGCAGCAGAATCTTTGACTTCCGCCAGTTCCTCTTTTGTCATGCAGGCAACCCCAGCTGCATTCATCAGGCAGTTGTCAAATGCAAAAACCAGCAATCTGTGTCGATGTCGAAACCATAGTAAAATACTCCTTTTTCCCTATGAGGCTAATGCCTCTATCTCTTTTTCCTCATTATATCACCAAAACTCCACTTTTTCGCTTTTTAAACTGGAATTTTCAATAAACGTTCGGGAATCTATCCGAAAGATAGTTTTGCAAATTTTCAGAAAATTCAACTTTTTCCTTTACAAGCAGAAAAATCTCTGCTATAATTGACCCCATAATAAATCAATCTTTCAAAGGAGAATCATCATGACAACTGCTAAAAGAATATATCCAAAGCACTTTCGAGACCGTAAAAAGCCCGCAACGGACACGAGGCTGAATTTCTCCAGGCGGTTGAGGAATTCTTCAGCACTTTGGAGCCTGTTTTTGAAAAAAACACCCTGAGTACATCGAAGAAAATATCTTGGCACGTATCACTGAGCCTGAGCGCGTGATTTCTTTCCGTGTTCCTTGGGTTGACCGTGAAGGAAAGTACAAGTCAACCGTGGTTACCGTGTTCAATTTAACTCAGCTGTTGGACCATATAAAGGGTGGACTTCGTTTCCACTCAACTCGTAAAACCAAGGGATTTTGAAATTCCTCGGATTTTGAACAAATCTTTAAAAATGTCTTGACTGGCCTGCCAATCGGCGGAGGTAAAGGGGATCAGACTTCGATCCTAAAGGGAAAACTGATGCTGAAGTGATGCGCTTCTGCCAAAGCTTCATGACTGAATTGCAAAAACACATCGGACCATCACTTGACGTCCCAGCCGGTGATATCGGTGTTGGTGGACGTGAAATTGGTTACCTTTACGGACAATACAAACGTCTTAACCAATTTGATGCGGGTGTCTTGACTGGTAAACCTCTTGGATTCGGTGGTAGCTTGATCCGTCCAGAAGCAACTGGTTACGGTTTGGTTTACTATACTGAAGAAATGCTCAAAGCTAACGGTAACAGCTTTGCTGGTAAGAAAGTGGTTATTTCAGGTTCTGGTAACGTAGCTCAATACGCTCTTCAAAAAGCGACTGAACTTGGTGCGACTGTTATCTCTGTATCTGACTCAAACGGTTATGTCATCGATGAAAATGGTATCGACTTTCGACCTTTTGGTTGATGTTAAAGAAAAACGCCGTGCTCGTTTGACTGAGTATGCAGCTGAGAAAGCAACTGCTACTTACCATGAAGGTTCTGTATGGACTTACGCTGGTAACTACGATATCGCTCTTCCATGTGCGACTCAAAACGAAATCAATGGTGACGCAGCTAAACGTTTGGTTGCTCAAGGAGTTATCTGTGTATCTGAAGGTGCCAACATGCCGAGCGACCTGGATGCTATCGCAGTTTACAAAGAAAACGGAATCCTCTACGGACCTGCTAAAGCTGCCAACGCTGGTGGTGTAGCTGTATCAGCGCTTGAAATGAGCCAAAACAGCCTTCGCCTCTCATGGACACGTGAAGAAGTTGATGGACGCCTCAAAGACATCATGACCAAACATCTTCAACACAGCTAAAACAACTGCTGAAACTTACGGACTTGGTACAGACTACCTGGCCGGTGCTAAATATCGCTGCCTTCGAAAATCGTAGCAAACGCTATGATTGCCCAAGGTATTGTTTAATTAGTCGATACATCCTATCGGAGGACAAATGATGAACTTACGGCCAATGGAAGTGAGAGACAATCCAGCTGTAGCGCAGCTCATTCGAGCTAGTCTAGAAGAATTCGGGCTTGACAAACCAGGAACTGTCTACTTTGATTCTCATCTAGATCATTTGGCCGACTACTATCAACAGCAAGAGAGGTCAGCTTTACTTTGTTCTGGAAGATGAGGGTCAGCTGGTTGGCTGTGGGGGCTTTGCACCTGTGTCTGATAAAATTGCTGAATTACAAAAACTGTATGTCACTAAAAATTGTCGTGGCAAAGGTTATTCCAGTCGTCTGATAAAGCAGATATTCCAAGAAGCCCGCCTAGCTGGTTATGAACAGCTTTATCTAGAAACTACTACTGAACTGGCTACAGCCGTGGCCATCTATCAACACTATGGTTTTACATCACTGCAACAACCACTTTCTAACGCTGCCGGCCACCCAGCTATGAATATCTGGATGATAAAATCCCTCTTATCAGATGAATAGATGGCAGTATACTATAATCGACTCGAAGACATCAGTGATCAAGATCCTAACACAGCTGAAACTAGGGACTTGGCAAAGACTAACTGGCTGTTACAATGTAGCCTTCAAAAACGTAGCTATGATAGCTCAAGGTATTGTTTAAGCACTATCAAACTAGAATAAACTCCGACTGCTTATAAAAAGCAGTCGGATTTTTATATATCTAATTTTTTTCAAAAAATTTGCCTGCTACCTGCTTTTTCTTTTAGCTTCTCCAGCAGCTCATTCTCCAGAAAAGGACTTAGTTCGTCAAAATCTTGGCAAACCTTAAAGACAGTTTCTCTGTCCAACTGGCCATAAGCTAGTTCGTAATAGTCCTTATTATGATGCCAGTTCTGGTCATAGTTGACATCTGTCCGTTGATAGTAAACAATGTTTTGCTTCGGAGTCAGGTAAAGCTTCTGTGTCAGAATGCTTTTCTGATCTTTGGACAGCTTGCTACGGCTGAAAATTTTAACACCTTGAAAAAAATCTTGCGCTCATGGATACCTTGATTTGTGACTTTTCAATTCAATTCTTTTTATACTGCATACTATCACCTCCTGAAATCACCTACATTATATCAGATTCTAGCAGATTATCAAGCAAAAATGTGTCATTTCCAAAAATCTTTCGTCGCCTCTAAAATCTCTTCCGTTGGTGTTACTGTGGCCTCAATAATGCTCTTGCCAGTTTTTTTCAGATAAGCTTGTATCAGATGATAGCCATAAGCATAGCCTGCAACATAGGGCATTCCAACTGGTATCTGACCCTGTATCTCTGCAATTTCATCACCGTAGAGATAAGGAGCCATTTCCGCCATCCCCGTTAGCTGAAGCTGACTTGAGATGATAGGCTTAATATCTTCTAACTGCTCTGGACTGGTTGAAGTGACCCAAGGTCCGATGAGCTCCTTACCATAGAGCTCAGCAGCAAAAGACTCTGCCAATCCTTCACTAACTACCCAGTCTGCTAATGTCGTCTGCTGGTTCCATTTGATAAATTGGAAGCGGACATTATGATTGCACTCGTGAGCCAACGCCGCCTGAATACGTGGCAAAGTATAGTCATTTGGCAGCAGACTAAGCATGAGGTAGCCTGGAATTCCTCCATCTCCGCTGTAACCCTTATTGAGCTGTAGCATGGGTTTTTCTGGATTGCCCAACAAAATAGTAAAATAGTAATCCTCAACCTCTAAGTCATAGCCAGCTTGCTCAAAAAGACCGATACTCCTCTTGATGGTAGCCTGGCAATCTTGCCAGAGTTGATCAGAGCTCAGAGCATCAATAGCCGGTCTATCCTTTTCTGACAGAGTGCCGGGTAGCTGATTCATAAAGCCAAGTAGGAAAAGAGCATCAAATCCTCCGGGATACTTTCGCTTTCAGAGGAATGTGTTGCGTTTGATACTTTGTTGCAAAAGGTGCTAAAATCTTTAGCTCGAAAACAGCCCTCTCTCTTTTCCAAGGGTAATTCGAGCAACTCCTGATAAACCTTATCAGAACGAATGATATTGATTTGCATGGTAATCTCCTTTTCTAATTTTCACCAGTATACACCCTCCTCTAAGGTCAGAGTCAAGAAAAAGATTTGAAACTTTCGTCTCAAATCTTCTTTTATCTACAGCATTTGCTGCCTCCACTTTCAAATCTAATGAGGAAAGTAGCAAAGGCGTTAAAGTGATGGGATAATATTCCCTATTGCTCCTTCTTTTTCTCTTGCTTTGTCTTGTGTTTCTCCTTTTGCCACTTAGCATTTTCGTAGGTCACGGTATAGGTATCCTCATCGCCGCCTTCCCCGTCAAATACCAAGTCAAAGCGGATGGACTTGCCTGGTGCCAGATTGGTGCCGATTTGTGTATTGTCAAAGGTTGAGCCGTCCAAAATATAGACATTTTCCTTCTTGTCATAGAGTCCAAAATCATAAGGACTGACCAGAATGGGCTTTTTAGAAGTATTTTCAACCGTGATAGTCGCAACGACAGCTACTCCTGTTGACTCATCGCTCATGACTTTCTTGCTGTCTTCTACTGCCGAATGAACTGTCACCTTGAGTCCACTGGAAAATTCAACTGTTTTTTCAAAAGCATGGCTGTTATAGGACTCTAAAGGCGAGTTATGGTAGCCTGTAAGAGACTTGAGATGGTCATTTTCCTCCATAAGGCCAATTGTGGTGATGACGAGAAGAATGCTGAGCAAGGCCAGAAGAAAGATGATAATACCAGACACCAGAGCCGCCCAAAAGAGCCCCTGCTTGTGGAGAGGACGTTTTAAACGGTAAACACGATTGTCCTCACTGACAATTTCCTGCTGAATTCGCTGATTCATATGGACCTTTCTAATCAATAATTACATGCCTTTTTGTAAGAGGGCCAAGCGTCGGAAGTTCAATTCCCTCTCGCAAAAGCGCTTCATGGTAAAGGCGGTAGAAGATATGGTAAATGGAAACCTGCATACCACCTTGTACGATCATGCTGATCCGGAAGTTGAACTGGCCATTTGAAGCCATCTGTGGTCCCAAAATATTCGGTTCCTTGAGTATCTCTGGATGTTCTGGCACAGCTTCTTCATTGACCTTGGCAATGATGCGGTAAATCTCGTCCAAATCCGTCTGGGCATAAATGGGAATGTCAATCAGAACACGCATATCTCCTCGAGACAAATTGCTGACAACCATGATATTGCGGTTTGGAACAAAATGAAGCGTTCCATCCGCGTCCCGTACCTGCGTCGTCCGAATCCCAACACTGATCACCGTTCCAGCGATGTTGATAGGACCGTTAGTCAGGCGGACATTATCACCGACATCTAACTGCCGCTCGAGAAGAATAAAGAAACCATTGACCAGATCCGATAGGAAGCCCTGAGCACCCATCCCGATAGCCACGCCGGCAATCCCCGCACCAGCCAAAAGGCTGGAAACCGGCAATCCCAAGATGGATAAAAACCCAGTAAATCAAGAGGAAATACAAGACATAATTAAGCAGATTTTCAATCAGACGAGTAATGGTTTTCTGTCTGGCTACATCCTGCTTGGATAGCTTGAGAGAGGGGGCAATGATCTTGGTCACTGACAAATGCAGGATTTTCTTAACGATGTAAAATAAGATAAAAAGCAGAAGTAAAGAGACCAGCTTGGAAAAAAGGTCATCTGCAATCTTGCTCCAGTCAAACTGCTGGATATAACGGGAAAAGACATTTCCGGTCTTAGACATAGGCTACCTCCAAAAAGATTACTACCATTATACCACAAAGACCACTCAGCGCAGACATAGAATGGTTAGTCCGACCTAGCATTGCTTTCGCCCCCTTTCTATCGTATAATAAAATAAGTATCTAAGACAAGAAAAGAACATACATGGTCCATCGCTTCATCACTATTTGGAATAAAACCAATCTAATCAAGCGGATTTCCAATGATTTGGCCATGCAGGTAGTCAGCGTCGGCTTCGTTATTGGTGTCATTCAGGACTCCTGCGAGACAGCCCTCAACTCTTCTACTGATGTCCTCTTTACAGCTGTGGCCGAGATGAGCGACTGGCCAAAAGAAAAACGTTATTAATTCGACAAAAAACCTCTAGACTTCCATCATTACGGAAAACTAGAGGTTTTTTTATGTGCGAAAGTTAGTTCTTTCGATGTTTGTCAAAATATTTCTTCGTTTCACTGATGACAATAGGAGAAAGCGCTAGAAGAGCGATTAAGTTTGGCAAGGCCATGAGAGCATTGACAATATCTGCAAGAATCCAGACCGCCTCTAGACCCACAAAGCCACCGAGAACAATCATAAGAACAAAGAGCAGGCGATAAACGCGGATATAGCGCACCCCAAAGAGAAATTCAAAACAGCGCTCACCATAGTAGTTCCAGCCCAAGATAGTCGTAAAGGCAAAAAGAACTAGAAAGACTGAAAAGCAGAACTGGACCAAAATTAGCAAAAACACTCGCAAAGGTCGCCTGAGTCAGGGACACACCGTTGAGATTGCCATCCCAGACCCCAGTGATTAAAAATCGTCAATCCTGTCAGGGCTACAGATAATCAAAGTGTCGATAAAGGTTCCGGTCATGGAAATCAAGCCCTGTTCTACCGGTTCTTTGGTCCGAGCTGCTGCTACGCAATGGGGGCTGATCCCAAACCAGATTCATTGGAGAAAAACTCCACGCGCAACCCCGTTTTGAATTGCCATCTGAATGGTCGCACCGGCAAAGCCACCGACAGCGACCGTCTGACTAAAAAGCAGAACTAAAGACCAGCTGGAGAGTGGGCGAGAGACGATCTAGATTGACCGCTAAGACAGTCACAGTCCCCAAGATATAAATCAGCGCCATAAAGGGCACAACCTTGGTCGATACTCGGGCAATAGACTGGATCTCGCTGAAAATAACCAGAGCCACCAAAATAGCCAAGATAGAAGCTGTCACGGCTGGAGGCAGCTGAATGGTATTCTGCATGGCCTCTGTGATGGAATTGACCTGTGTAAAGGTCCCAATCCCCAAGAGAGCCACCAAGATACCAGCTATCGCAAAAAAGATAGCCAGCGGGCGCCACTTCTCGCCCATCCCTAGTAAGATATAGTGCATGGGTCCGCCCGCCATAGCACCATGAGCATCCTTGCGGCGGTACTTGATAGCCAAGAGGCCTTCGGCATACTTCGTCGCCATCCCAAAGAAAGCAGCCACCCACATCCAAAAGAGGGCACCCGGTCCACCGGTTTTAATGGCCGTTGCCACTCCGATGATATTTCCCGTTCCCACAGTCGCAGCTAGAGCTGTACAGAGAGCCGCAAAGCTAGAGACATCGCCCTGATGCTCCTCGTCTGATACAAAGATTAGCCGAAAGGCACGCGGAAGTCGAAAAATCTGCAACAAGCCTAAACGCAGACTGAGATAGATACCGGTACCAACCAGCAAAATGAGCAGGGGTGGACCCCAAACAAAAGAATCCAATTGATTCAATATTTCCAACATGATATAAGCTCCTTTTCACACCGAGAAAAAGAAAGAGCACATGCAAAACATGTACTCTGGATGTGCTGGAGTAGGGATATCCCTGCCTCTTCGCTCTGTCCTTTTTACCTGAGAGTTTGAGCGGTTCTAAACCGCCTTGCCCCTTCGGTGCCATTCATGGTCTCTCCAGAGTTCCGTCCATTTCACAGTCAGAAGCGCCCGCCTCTTTCTGAAAAAAACTTCGTTCGGTGTTGATTATTAATTTTCTATTATTCTAAAAGAACATTCGCCTTTTTGTCAATATTTTATGAAAAATTTTTGAGCATGTAAACGTTTTTGATATAAAAAGAAGCCCAGAGGCTTCTTACTTAACTTAATTCAGCCATAATAGCCTTGAGCTGGTCTTTGGTATGAACACCTGCGACTTGCTTAACGACTTGACCGTCTTTCTTGAACAAAAAGGGTCGGAATGGACATAATGCCAAATTCGCGGGCAGTATTTGGATTTTCATCCACATCCATTTTAAGGACTTTTAATTCGTCCTCATGAACTTCCCCTGCCAACTGCTCCAAGATAGGCGCCTGCATGCGGCATGGACCACACCAAGTTGCCCAAAAGTCAATCAGAACCAATCCGTCTTTTGTTTCTTCTGCGAATGTTGCATCTGTAACTGCTGCTACCATAAATCTTCTCCTTTAATAGCTTACTTTTGATAACATTTTACACCAAAAGCAAGAGAAAGAAAAATATTTGCTACGGGTAAGAAATTAGTCACTCAATGAGAAGTGGTTGGTCATGAGATTGCTAGCATCCAAGAGAACCTTCTCCAAGAGCTGGTCTGTCGCTTCTTGCACCTTGTCGCTCATAGCTTGATTTTCAGCTTCAAAGTCCACATCCTCGCCCTTGGCCAGAGCTCGGTCTACCCGACCAATCATTTCATGACCCCAGGCCATGGTCTTTTCCTGATAATCATCCAAGTCTCCGACATGACTGTTAAAATGAGCATCAGCCAGCCCAGCAATGAGTCGATTGGCCCAATAGAAAGAATCTGTCGAAACTTTGTCTGTCGTATTGGCAAAGTAGTCTGGTGTAGTTGAGACCTGAGTAAAGAAAGGAACGGCTGTATTGTAAGGCATGGAGCCGTAGGACAGCCACTGGATCCCAGTCGTTTCCTGCGGTTGATTAGGGCGCAGCTGCAAGATGGCTGTCTGACTTGTCCGATTGATCCCAATAGTCCGAAAGGCCCGTCTGCTGTGGTGGTCCCCCTCTGCTCCGTAAGGATCATAAGGCGAATCCTGATAGTGACTGCTCAGGACATACTTGACATCTTCAATCGTGATCTTGCGGTATGGCTTGCGGCACCATGGAATGAAGAAACTCCTTGGATCTTGCTCCACTTCTGGATTGAGAAAACGCTGGATATCCCAAGCTCGCGTCGTATTGTAATGGCGGTCCTTATCCTTCTGGCTGCCAAAAGCATAGCGCGGATTGAAGCCCTCGTCCGAGTAATTCAGATTGAGATGATTTTCCTTGATAAAGTTTTTAAGATTTGAATGACAGAGGAAGTGCTCAGGATTGTCAAATTCAAAATAATCGCTGCCCAGCTGATTGGGATTGGTCACATAGGCATCATCCGGCACGCGCCGTGCCATCCAATGGTGGCCGCCAATGGTTTCCAGCCACCAAATCTCATTGACATCCGAAATAGCAATCCCATTGGACTCATAAGTACCGTATTCCTCTAGGATTTTCCCTAAACGAAGAACCCCTTCGCGAGCTGTTTTGATATAGGGAAGAACCAGCGTAAGGATATCCTCCTCGCTAATACCTGACTCGACTAACGGATCCGCTCCCAGCACGCGGCTGTTGGTCGTAATCGTTTCCGTTGCGCTAACAGCAACATTGTAGCTGTTAATTCCAGCAGCTCCCCAAATTCCATCTTTGGGAACTGCGTCTGGCACTGCTGTATAGCGGACTGGATTGTCCGGCAAATCCATCTCAAAAGACGTCAAAACTGACTGATAATGGCGGGGCTGGTCTTGTGGTTCCACTACGATAAATTTCTTGGGTGTAAAGACCCCGTTTTGTGAATCCTCTGTACGAGCCACAATGGTTGAACCATCGTAACTAGCCTTCTTGCCTACCAAAATGGTCGTGCAGGAATCTGATAAATAATTAAATTTCATGGCTTATCTCTCCAATCTATTATACGCCTACATTATAGCACAAAAAATGGCTTAACCAGCCATTTTTCTTGATCCTTCTTACTTAAAGATCACAATCGTCGCACCGCTGCCGCCGGCATTTTGCGGAGCATAGCCGAAGGACTTGACGTGCTTGTTGCGGCGAAGGTATTTTGTCACCCCTTCACGGATGACCCCGGTCCCAATACCGTGGATAATATCCACCTGGGCCATATTATTGAGGAGGGCCTGATCGATAAAGGCATCAAGCTCTTCCATTGCCTCCTCATAGCGTTTACCGCGCAGATCCAGTCTGGCTTTCGGTCCAGCAGTATTGGCCCGCTTGACCACATTGAGCCTGCTTGCGCTTAGGTTGCTTTGCTTTTTTCAGCCTTGAGAAGATTAAATTCCTGCTCTTCTAGAGTCATCTTGATAAGGCCGACCTGAGCTTCCCAGCGACTCGTCCTTGAGTGCTTGACCAAGGTTCCCCGCTGACCATAGCTGGTGACTAGGATATCATCTCCCACCTTGGCCGCCCGATTTTTCTTGGCCTGCTTGAGCACCTTATTCTTTGATAAATCAACCGTTTCCGGTGCTAACTTTTTAAGCTGAGCCTTAGCTTCAATAATCTCATGCGGTTTAAGGCTGGACTTAGCATGGAGATTTTTGAGAATGCTCTCACTCTCTGACAAAGCCAAATCAACGATTTCCTGAGCTTCCAAGCGCGCCTTATTGAGCTCGGTTTCCTTTTCTCTGTTAAACTCATTGTAAAGTTTTTTGAGGGCTCGGTTAAATTTGAGATTTTCCTGCTCCACCTCGCGGATATTATCCAAGCGCTTGCAGCTTTCCAGCGTCTGCTCCTCCAGGCGCTCAATGATCCGATTGACATCACTGTCTGTGTTGGTCTGCTCTTGGGCATGGCCAACGATAACTTCCGCCAAGCCCAAACGTCGAGCGATTTCAAAGGCATTGGAGCGACCAGGCACTCCTTGCATAAAGCGATAGGTCGGCCGCAAACTATCTGTATCAAATTCCATGCTGGCATTTTCCACCCGGTCTGTCTCAATCCCATAGGCTTTGAGCTCAGGATAGTGGGTTGTCGCCATAGTTTTAATCTGTCTTAGCCGCAAATCTTCCAAGATAGCAATAGCCAGAGCTGCACCCTCTTGCGGGTCAGTCCCAGCTCCCAGCTCATCCAGCAGAACCAGACTATCGCTATCAACCTGCTCTAAAATAGAGACGATATTGGTCATATGACTAGAGAAAGTTGACAGGCTCTGTTCAATGGACTGCTCATCACCAATGTCTGCAAAAATCTGACTGAAAATCCCGACCTGGCTCCCCTTGTCCGCCAGAATCGGCAGACCTGACTGAGCCATGATCTGAGCCAAGCCTAAGGTCTTCAGCATGATGGTCTTACCACCCGTATTAGGCCCGGTAATGACAATCTCTGTCAAATCAGGCCCGAAATGCAAATCATTAGCCACCGCATTTTCAATCAAGGGATGGCGAACCTGCAACAACCGAATCGCCTGAGTATCAGACAAGGTTGGTAGCACCGCTCCTCGTTCCTCATAAAGTTTAACTTAGCCATCACCAAGTCAAGATGACCGATGATCCAAGCGTTATTGGCAATTTCAGCCGCATGGGGACGAATCATAGCAGATAGTTCTTGCAAAATTCGTAAGAGTTCATAGCGCTCGTCCGCCTTGTAGTTGGAAATTTCTTCATTGAGATTGACCACTGCCCTTGGCTCAATATAAACGGTCGTCCCACTAGCAGAAATGTCATGAACCACTCCTGGAATCCGATTTCGGTAGGTGTTTTTGACTGGCAGTACATTGCGGCCATTCCGACTGGCTATCACTTGATCTGCTAACATCTCTCCCTTGTTCTTGAGAATTTCTTGCAAAAGATCTCGTACCTTGCTTTCATTCTCTTGAATCTTGCGACGGATTTTCCCCAGTTCTTCGCTAGCAAAACTTTCGATAAAACCACCATCGTTGACAGCTAACAGACTCCCTTGGATAGTAGGGAAATCTACTAGATTTTCAAAAATACGATTTAACTCTTGAAGTCGAACGTTTTCTAAGTCATCATAAAAAGTAACCAGGTCATGTGAAACGCGTAAAACTCGTTTCAAAACAAGCAGTTCCTCGATATTCAGATCACCATCTAGCTCCAGACGCTTAGTAATAGAAGTGATATCCTTGGTTGATGCCAAATGAAAATGTGGATCCTCAACCAGTATCTGCTCCATGTCTGCCACTTCTAAAAAGGCTCTCTCAATAGCTTCTTTTTAGTAGTCGGTAACAGGGTTTGCAATTCCAATTTCCCTGTTCTGTTTGTAAGATCCTAGGAAGAGATCTTTAATTTTATTAAATTCTAAGGTTTCTAAAAATTTTTGTATTCATCATTTTTATCTATTTCTAGTGAAAAAGAACCCAGCTAGCAAGCCAACTGAGTCCTTTTATCCGATGACTTTTGGCTGCAGAGATGCTTGAGGAGGCCAGAAGTTATCGGTGTATGTTTAATAATAAAGCTTGCTAGACCACTGTGATTCAGGTGATTCTGGATAAAAGACACAGTGGAACTGTCGCAAAAATTGTCAGGAACATTTCAATGGCAAATAAGGAAATGAGAACAGCAATTACACCGCTTGCGATGTTGTACCAACGTGAATCAGTATTGCCCTTAGGTACCAGATGAACGAAAATTCCAACAGAAACGACCGATAGCATAGACAAAAGGTATAAATAAGCAAGAAGGCTAGACCCAAGCGTAGAAAACTTTATCTAGGGTGGAAGAGCTGGTTGCTAGGAAAATAGTAAGTCGTCGCACCTTCCATTGCACTTGAGTATGGAACCCAAAGACTTAAAAACTTTGCAAAACTTTGGTAAAACTGACTAGCAATAAGAAAGGAGACAATAGCTGATAACAGATAATAGCCTTGAAGCTCGATACCCTAGCATAGCCAATGTAAAAACTCCAAGCCAGAATTAACAAAATAAGTAATGAAATAATCATAAAAGGTCCCTCTGTATGTAAGGATTTTTCTTTTATTTCTGTCAATGCTTTTCGACATAAAAAGCTCCAACTCTCTTTCCTTGTCGTCAAATTCAATTTCACGATTCAGTTGGGTCGACAGACTATTAATGGCAAGCAAAATCGCTAAAGGTTTCATCGTCCGCTTGGGGCATTTCTTTTCCTTGATTGCTGATATTTCTCCGTTGCAACCTTTTTCAACTTCTTCCATAAATAGATTATCAAAGCCCGTTGTTAAGGTCATGGTCTTTTTCCAAATGTAAAATTTATATCGATTTAAGTTTGCCATAAAATCACCTCATTATATTATACCAAATATCAAATTATTTGTCAGATTGGAGAAAGTTTTTATTCTCAAGGGCGAAATGAACGAGAGAATTTTTGTTCCTTGATTGCTTTTTATAAAATCGCTAATAAAAATTCACATATAGCATAGATTCTATAATCTGGTAGGATAGGAAGAGAAAGCCTTGGTTTCAAAATGTCTAAGACTTCAATCCAGAGTCTTTTAGCACTCACAAATCCTTTCTCCTAAATCATTTTTATGTTACAATAGAGAACATGGGACAATTCACCTTCACACCGAGCGAGCAAGAAATTCAGGATTTTGTTAGTCAATTTCAAAATCAGCTCCACTCAAGTAATAATCCTTATATTCGCTACTTTTTACGTTTGGATCAAGCGACTGCCAGCATCTATACTTCTGGTAAGGTGCTTCTCAAAGGGGAAAAAGCAGAAAATTATGTTTCTCAAGGGATTACTGCGACTACCAAGAGTCAACCTAGAAAGACCTACCAATCTATGATTGGAACAGACGAAGTTGGAAATGGTTCTTATTTTCAGTGGTTTAGCTGTTGTGGCTTCCTTTTGTCACTCAAAAAACAAGAGGATTTTCTCAGAAAATTAGGTGTAGGAGATTCTAAAAGCTTAACAGACCGAAAAAAATTCGTCAGTTGGCTCCCATCCCTAAAGGAAAAAATTACCCATCAAAGCTCTGCTCTTGTCACCTAAAAAGTACAATCAGGTCATCGCCCAGGTTACAACGCTGTTTCAGTTAGGTTGCCCTGCATAACCAAGCCATTTATCTTTTGCTAGCAAAAGGCGTCAACCCTGATCAGATTGTGATTGATGCTTTTACGAGTAGCACTAATTACCAGCGTTATGTTAAACAAGAGCCAAAACCAGCTTAGTCAACCTATTCATTTAGAAGAAAAAGCCGAAGGAAAGTATCTGGCTGTAGCTATTAGTTCCATTATTGCACGCGATCTTTTCTTAGAAAATTTAGAGCTCCTAAGTCAAGAATTAGGGCTACCAACTACCAAGGGCAGGGCTAAAAAGCGATCAAGTGGCCAGTCAGATTTTTGAAGGCTTATGGTATAGCTGGCCTCGAAGCTAGCGCCAAGCTACATTTTTAAAAATACTCAAAAAGCAAAAACAATTACTAGAAAGGTAAGTTATGTCTAGTTTTAAAAGATTTATGAAAGAATGGGGATTTTTCATCCTCTTTATGGCTACTTTGCTACTCACCCGACTTTTCCTCTGGTCTCCTTTTTTAGTAAGTGGCCACTCTATGGACCCAACCCTTGCCGATGGAGAATACCTACCGAAGTCCGCTATCTACCGATCGACCGTTTTGATATCGTCGTTGCTAAAGAAACTGATGAAAACGGGCAGGAAAAACGAATTGTCAAGCGAGTGATCGGTCTGCTCGTGATACCATCAAATATGAAAACGATCAGCTCTACATCAACGGTAAGAAAACTGACGAGCCATACTTAAAAGATTATATCGCCAAATTTAAAAAGACAAATTGCAGTCAACTTATTCCTATCGAAGCTGTTCCAACAAATTGCTGAACAAGCCAATTCTTTCACTCAGGATTCTTTAGGCAACTCAACATTCACAGTCGAAGTTCCTAGGGACATTATTTCCTGCTAGGGATGACCGCCTCGTATCGCGAGATAGCCGAGAAGTTGGTAGCTTTTAAGGCGAGCCAAATTGAAGGAGAAGCAAAATTACGCTTCTGGCCACTCAATAAGATTGGTATCTTCTAAGCACCGTTTACAAGATAAATAAGAATCAATAAATAAAAGGGCTGGACAGCAGATTTCATTGGCTTGTCTGCCTTTTTTCTAGGATGAGAGATATGGAATTTTATTTTTCAGGAACTATCGAACGCATTATTTTTGAGAATCCCAGTAATTTCTTTCGTATTTTGCTACTGGATATCGAGGACACAGATGCAGAATTTGATGATTTTGAGATTATCGTGACCGGAACCATGGCCGATATCATGGAAGGACAGGACTATACTTTTTGGGGAACTCTTGTTCAGCATCCCAAATACGGAGAACAGCTAAAAATCACTCGCTATGAAAAAGCCAAACCGACTAGTAAGGGGCTGGTCAAGTATTTTGCTAGCGATCATTTTAAAGGAATCGGTATCAAGACTGCCCAGAAAATAGTGGATCTATATGGCGATAATACTATTGACCAAATTTTAGCTGATCCGAGTAAACTCATGACTATCAACGGCTTATCTACGGTCAATCGGGAAGCCTTTGTCAGCAAGCTCAGACAAAACTATGGCACAGAGATGTTGCTCTCTAAACTCGCTGAATATGGCATTCCTAATAAATTAGCCTTGCAGATTCAAGATACCTACAAGGAAGAAACCTTGGAGATTGTCCAAAAGTACCCTTATCAACTAGTTGAGGATATTCAAGGTATTGGTTTCAAAATTGCTGACCAGTTGGCCCAGCAACTAGGTATTGAAAGCGACGCTCCAGAGCGTTTCCGGGCTGGTCTTGTTCATACCCTCTTTACACAGTCCATGGAGACTGGAGACACCTTTGTGGAAGCACGCGACCTCTTGGACTATACTCTTGATTTGCTGAAAATGCCCGGCAGGTTGAACTGGACCCTGCTTTGGTGGCGGATGAGTTGGCCCATCTTATCGAAGAAGATAAGATTCAAAACGTCGAAACAAAAATCTTTGAAAACAGTCTTTATTTCGCCGAGGAAGGTATCCGTAGCAATCTGATTCGGATTCTAGAAAAAGGCAAACAAGAAACCTTTGATGCCCCAAAACTCGACAGTATCATCGAACAAGTCGAGCAAGATTTAGGAATTCGCTACGATCACATTCAAAAGAAGGCTATTTGTGACGCTATTAATCATAAAGTGTTTATTTTGACGGGTGGCCCGGGAACTGGTAAAACAACTGTTATCAATGGCATCATCGCTACTTATGCCACTCTTTACAAGCTAGATTTAGCTAAAAAACAGGAATTACCTATTCTGCTTGCTGCTCCGACTGGACGAGCTGCCCGACGAATGAATGAATTAACTGGACTCCCCAGTGCCACCATTCACCGACATTTGGGGATGACTGAGATGACGATACCAGTCATTTAGATGACTATTTGGATGCTGATTTCATCATTGTGGATGAGTTCTCTATGGTCGATACTTGGCTAGCCAATCAACTACTCAGCAATATTTCTTCCAACAGCAAGATTCTCATTGTGGGGGATGCTGATCAGCTTCCGTCTGTCAGTCCAGGTCAGGTTCTAGCCGATCTTTTAAAAATACCTATCTTGCCTCAAACCAAGCTGACAAAAATCTACCGGCAAGGAGAAGATTCAACAATCGTTACCCTGGCCAGTCAAATCCAACAAGGGCTTCTGCCGGCTAGATTTTACTAAAAAGGCGGACCGTTCCTATTTTTTGAAGCAACTGGTGAATATATCCCTGACATGATTAAGAAAATCGTAGCCGCCGCCATTCGCAGTGGCATCTCTGCCCAGGACGTCCAAGTCCTGGCCCCTATGTACCGAGGACCTGCGGGAATCGACCAAATCAACCAACTCATGCAGGATCTGATAAATCCATCAGAAAAAGACCAACTGGTCTTTGAAGCACCAGACTGCCAGTACCGGCAAGGAGACAAGGTCATCCACCTGGTCAATGATGCTGAAAGCAATGTGTTTAATGGGGACTTGGGCTATATCACGGACTTGTTGCCAGCAAAATACACCGACTCTAAACAAGATGAACTAACTATCAACTTTGACGGGAATGAAATCGTCTATCAACGTAGCGAGTGGTACAAGATTCGCCTGGCCTACGCTATGAGTATTCATAAATCACAAGGAAGTGAATTTCCTGTTGTGATTCTGCCCATCACCAAGAGTAGCCATCGAATGCTGCAACGAAACCTCATCTATACAGCTATTACTCGCGCCAAAAGCAAGCTCATACTTCTGGGTGAACTTTCTGCCTTTCAATTTGCAGTAAAAATACGGTACAGCCCGCAAAACTTATCTCATTCCTCGTTTTTCTGACCTTCTAGAAGCTGAGAATCCCACAGAAATTATCAATGCTAATGACAATACAGAAACCACAATTTCTGACGATGGTTTTATTCTTACTCTTGATAATTTCCTCAGCATTGATCCCATGATTGGGATTAAAGAAGAAGATATCAAAGAAATCTTCAAATAATTATTGTCCCCCTCTTTTTCCCTATCCTTATTCACAAACTTTACTTTTCAAAGGAGATATTAATGAAATACAATCCATATATCAAGTTATTTACAAGACTTTTCTTAGGTTCTGTCCTAGTTTTTGGGACTTATTTCCTTTTAGGTTATAGGAATGTTACTCCAAAATCCTTAAGAGATAAAGGAGAAATCCTATCATCAAAAGTCACTTCAACAGGAGACTATGCTATACAAATTACAAATGTTTCTGGACCTGATGCAGAATTAAAGAAAAAGATTACTCAACCCTCTTTTATACCGTAACCTATAAGGATGAAAGTGGCAAGGAAAGTAAGATTGGTCTCCATGCTGACGATTCTGATTTCTATGATTTAATTGATGAACTCAAGGACGCAGAAGATCTAGAAAAAAATCCCCAATGGGTAATAGCTTACGCAAACGCATCCTCCAAGTTCAAGAAATACTCTGACATTATGGGAGCTAATCTCTCTTATGATGAACTTGATTACTACATTACCTTAGAAAACACAGCTTCAATTCGCAAAAGAGGCATAACAGTTTTTGTTCTCCTTTCTTTCCTTGGGGCTCCTTTCCTTTTAACAGGATTGTTCGGCTATCTATCTGGCCAGAAAAACTTGAGAGAGTTTTACAGACTATACCCCGAATTGAATGAATCATTGGATCAAGTCGAAGTTTTGGGTGGCTATAACGAGCCAGATATTCGCATTTTCGTCTACAAGAATCATTTAGTCAGCTATCAATCTAATTTTTAAAATCAGTGATTTACAAGAGGCAAAGAGAATTTATCAACATAAGTTTAGATTACGATTTTTATTTATTCCAATTTATCAGAAAAACCAACTCCTCGTTATACACTCACTCTGGTAAAGAAGTTAAACTTCAAATGAAGCTAACATCAGCTACTAAAACAGGTCCAGCTCTATCCCGACTAAACGACTATATCAGCCAACACTTCCCAAATATCAATTGATAGGAAAAAAATGGGAGTAAAATGATACTTGAACCTTTTTAACTAGGTGCACTTTTTCCAACTCGAAATAAACGTCCTAAAACTGCTCATCCCCCTACTAAAATTGCATTATCAGGGTGACAAGTAAACCGCCTGATAGAAGAAAAAAGCTTTTTCATCTTAGCTTTCTTCCTGTCTTTTGGAAAAACAATGTTAGCTTAGACTTCTGCTACTTCATTGAATGTATCTATGCCAACCCAAAATCCTTATTTCAAGCTTTAAATCTAACTAGCTAATCAAAAAGCTGGGACAGAATTAAATTTTTAATTCGTCCCATCCTTTTTTTATGCCTTATTTTTCCGGCTAAAGAGCTGCATGAGCTCATCATTAAAAGATATCCAGACCGACCGAGGTCATCATAAACTGCAGAAAGTGGAAGCGTTCCGGCAGTCTTTCGGGGCTCACTTTCAAAAAACGGTCCCATGCATCCAAAAATTCACCAGCGACAGAAAAACTTCTGCGACCTGGTCCGGACACTGGGTCTGAAGGGCCATCTGCCATCCCCTTTTTGATAATGTCACTGACCAGAGGGGCGCCTATCCGCAGATTGTCCCGCATCATGGTCAAAAATAAAAGCCCTGCGTCCTTCTCATACTCACCCAGTAAATGCCGTCCGTAGCCCGGGCTGTCTGACTTTCCAGATTAGACTTGAGGATGGTCTGCACTGCTCTCTGCCAGTCAGATTTTCCGTAGCCTTGAGCCACTGCTTCATCTCTTCTTCCATCAGCTCCTGCCAGCTCTAATCACCGCAAAGACAATCTCATCTTTTGACTTGAAATGATGATAGATAGCCCCCATGGATGCCGCCGTCTGAGCAATATCCTGCATACTGGTCTTTTCGGACCCTTTTGGATAAAGAGCTGGGTTGCTGTATTTAAAATTTTTCTCTCTCATGGCCTGGGATTTGTCTTTTCATTTTGCGCCATTCTGTTCCCCTGTTTCTAGTATAGCTTTTATTCTACCAAAAAGCCGGAGAAATACAAAATCATAAAAATATCTTTAAGCCTTGTCTTGCTGATCCCTTTGATACCAAAGATAGATACTGTAAGCCGCCATCAAGATATAGCCTAGGAAAAAGAGCGGATTTTCCGTCCCCTTCCCCAGGAAAATGCCTTCACCAATGGTATTGATGGCCCCGTGGAAAAGAACACAGTAAAGGATGGACTGACTGACCTTGTAAAGAAGTCCCCTGCCTGACTCTTTGCTGGGGGTAAAGAAGAGGGGCAGATGCCAGACAGCCCAGATTAGCCCTAGTTGTTACAGTTGCTGGGGAAAGGGCAGAAGCTTTTCAGAGTCAGTACGCGGAAGCCCTGCCAGCCAATCTCTTCATTGCCGCCTGTCAGAAGAGTCGTCATGAGAAAAAGCAGAGCAATCCTGAGGGGGCTAAAACCAGGCAGGAGCGGGCTCCAAAAGACTATGGAAAGGGTGTAAAGAATTGTAAAAATCAAGAGATGGACCCAAGTCCTTTTTCGGGCCGATCCGATAGAAGCCAAGAGCTCCTTGAACGATTTTCCTAAGACCAGTTTGGCTCCAATGGCCGGGCCAAAAACACCAGCGATGGTTAGGACCTGGGAAATAGGAATCCTCAGAAAAGCCGAAGCCAGCCAGGCAGACCAGCTGATGCCAAAAGTCCAGAGCAGAAACTTTAGAATTTGCTTGACAGATGAGGAATCTTTATAGCTTTTAGCCTGCATCTTTCTGAACCCCTTTCCGATTGCCCTTCCAGTACCACCAGCCGACCAGCAGAGCGGTCATGAGCAGATTAGCAGCCTGGAAGCTGAGATACCTTCCGCCATTTGTAGCACTGCCGACAATCGTCGCCTGAGCAAAGTTAATGCAGCCGTGAAAGACCATGCAGGCAAAGACAGAGGCCGTCTGCTTGTAGAGAACCGCCTGACAGAAACAGAGCAAGATACCAAAGGAGAGATAGAAGGGCAAAGAAATCTGACTTTGACTCGTTCCCGGAATCAGCCAGAGGGCAGATGCCAGGCCACCCAGACCAGAGCCGTGATGACGAGTTGCCAGAGGAGGAGAATTTTTCTCCAGAGCCAGTGCCGCACTCCGCCAGCCCAACTCTTCATTTCCCGCCCCAGCAAACGTGACAAAAGGTCCAGCCCCGAGAAACATCAGAACGGCATTCAGAGGCGAGGACTGGATTGGCGATAAAAGGGTCAAAACCCGAACCAGACAGAAGGCCAGCATATAAATCCACCAGCCCTTAGCATGAGAAAAAGATAAAGTCAGCATCTTCTTAGGATGAGAAATTTTGAGGCTGATAAAAGTTCCCAAGGTCGGTCCAGCCCCCTGATGAGTGAGAGCAAAGCCCAAAGGCTCCAGCCCCCGCTGGTCAGCTTCAGGGCGGTTAAAATATACTAAAGCAGACCAGGCTCCCCAGGTAATGCCAAAAAGTCCAGGCCAGAAAGGGCAGGATATGCCTTGTCTCTGGCTCTACATGTGTTTGTTTGTTCATACGATAACTCCTTATCAAATGTAGAATAGTGAAAAGTCATCCGAAAAACTGGACAAAAGGCATCCTTTACTCTCAGTCTTTCAGATGATTACCTGTTTTGAAACGCATATTTTTTTAAAGTCCGACCATTCAGTTTGTTCTATTATAAAAAAATAAAGATCTGCGCCAAATAGAAAACATAGTCTTTTAATCCTTGCTTAAAATAAAAAGCAAAGATAGACTAAATAATGCTAAAAAGCTATGTCAGCACCGTTTAGCTACTGCCTCTTTGCTTTTAGTTTTCTAAGTTGTCCTGACTCTGATGCTTAAGACAGGCCATTTCTCTGCTACTTGCTCCTTTCCTGATTTTGCAATCGCTGAATTTGCCAGAGATTGGAGGTAAAGGCTCAGACCCCCATCTGCCATAATACCCAGTCCTCGCCAAGGGCTAAAGACAGAAGTCAGCAAGCCACCAGCAGGACAGCATATCCAGCTTGACTCCCATTTAGAATAACGTATGCCATTCTCACCCTGTGTCATATTTTCCATTTGCACCTTTACGTTTTTCTGCCTGCTGTCGTAGCTCTTTCTGACCTTCCAGCGCCGATCCAGCTCCTGATTAAACTTGAGGATGTGCTCGCTTGTTTTTCTACTACAGATTTCTTCATTATCTGCTCCTTTTCTTTTTAAAAACCGACCAGACGGTTTTTATTTTATAAACTCAGTATAACAGACACAGAAAACTTTGTCAGTATTTTTCCAAAAAAGATTATTTTTAGTTAATGAAAATCATCAGACAACTTAGAAACTCGTCAGAAGCAACTATCTCATACTAAAAACTATATCTAAAAAAGCTCGGTAATGAACCAAGCCTTTATCTTTATTCAAACCCCGTCACTGTCAGTCCTAGCAGTCGGATACCTCGTGGTTGCTCTTCCAAGCTATCGTATATTTCATGCGCAGTTCGCTCGATTTGCTCCTTGTCTTGAGTGGTTAGAGCCAAACTTTTTCTTTTTAGTCGAAAGTGGAGAAATCGGCATAACGAATTTTCAGAACGATGGTTCGTCCTTTCTTGTCATGCTTAGTCAGGCTATTTTCTACCTTCTGTGCCAGCAGGGTCAGCTCCTTCTTGATGTCCTCCTCACTATAGAGCAGTTTGGCATAGGTCCGCTCCTTCCCAATCGACTTACGGATGCGATTGGACTTGACCGGACTATTACTGATGCCACGCGCTTTCCGGTAGAGATCAAAACCAAAGCGACCAAACTTATCAATCAAGGTCATTTCTGGTATCTTGAGTAGATCTGCACCAGTATAAACTCCCATTTCATGCAGTTTTTCAACACTCTTCTTACCAACTCCATGAAACTTGGCAATATCCATAGGCGCCAGAAAGGCCTCAGCCTCTTCAGGGTAGAATAACAGTCAGACCATGAGGGCTTTTCATAGTCACTGGCAATCTTTGCCAGAAAACTTATCAAGAGACCCCTGCCGAAGCCGTCAGTTGCGAGCTCATTCCAGATATCGTGCTGAATCAGCTTGGCTATTTTTGACTGCGGATTTAATCCCAAGCTTGTTTTTCGTTACATCCAGATAAGCCTCGTCGATGCTCATTGGCTCAATCAAGTCCGTATAGCGTTTGAAAATTTCTCGGATCTGCAATCCGACCGCCTGATATTTTTCGTAATTCCCCGAGATAAAAATGCCCTGGGGACAACGCTCATAGGCTTCCTTGGAGCTCATTGCCGAATGAACTCCGAACTTTCTGGCCTCATAATTACAGGTGGAGACGACACCACGACCGCCAGTCAAGCGTGGGTCGCTGCCGATAATGACCGGATGCCCCTTTAACTTAGGATTATCCCGCTCTTCCACCGAAGCGAAAAAAGCATCCATATCAATATGAATGATCTTTCTTGATGTGTCATTGACTAAGGGAATATTAACATGAGAACTCTAAGATCTTTTCGAATAATAAGAAGGTTCCCTGTCTTATATTCCTTGAATTTTAATGTCCTAAAAGGTGGGCAGGCAAAAAGACTCAAACAATCGCATACAGAATAGAGCAAAAATTCTCACTGTACAACGACCAATCTTTCTCTCGTAAAAATTTTTTCAAGCATCCAGATTTTCTGAACTGATTATACTCCTTTTTGTTACAATTAGCCAAATTTCAAAATTATAAAACAGATTCGCCCAATTTCGCCATCTGTATTATAAAAGAAAAAGCCATTTAATTCTCAAAAAGCTTTGTGTAAACGGTTACCCTGTGTTATACTTTAACTATATAAGTGTAACAGATTGCTGTTACTAGAAAGAATAAGAGGAATTTAACATGGTTGTTAAAACTGTTGTCGAAGCTCAAGATATTTTTGATAAAGCTTGGGAAGGCTTCAAGGGAGAAGATTGGAAAGAAAAAGCAAGTATTTCACGCTTTGTTCAAGCCAACTACACTCCTTATGATGGAGATGAAAGCTTCTTGGCAGGTCCAACTGAACGTTCTCTTCATATTAAGAAGATTATTGAAGAAAACTAAAGCTCACTATGAAGCTACTCGCTTCCCAATGGACACTCGCCCAGCTTCTATCGCTGGCATCCCTGCAGGTTACATCGACAAAGACAACGAAGTAATCTATGGTATCCAAAACGACGAACTCTTCAAATTGAACTTCATGCCAAAAGGTGGTATCCGTATGGCTGAAACTACTTTGAAGGAAAATGGTTATGAGCCAGATCCTGCTGTTCACGAAATCTTTACTAAGTACGTGACAACAGTTAACGATGGTATCTTCCGTGCTTATACTTCAAATATTCGTCGTGCTCGTCACGCTCACACAGTTACTGGTCTTCCAGACGCATACTCGTGGACGTATCATCGGGGTTTACGCCCGTCTTGCTCTTTATGGAGCTGACTACTTGATGGCTGAAAAAGTGAACGACTGGAATGCTTTGACAGAAATCGATGAAGAAACTATTCGTCTTCGCGAAGAAATCAATTTGCAATACCAAGCACTTGGTGAAGTTGTTAAATTAGGTGACCTATACGGTGTTGATGTGCGTCGTCCCAGCCTTCGATACTAAAGAGCTATCCAATGGACTAATATTGCCTTCATGAGCAGTCTGTCGTATTATCAACGGTGTCTGCAACCTCTTGGACGTGTCCCAATCGTTCTTGACGTCTTTGCAGAACGTGACCCTTGCTCATGAGCACTTACACTGAAAGCGAAATTCAAGAATTTATCGATGACTTCGTTTTTGAAACTTACGTACTGTTAAATTTGCTCGTACAAAAGCTTACGACCAACTTTATTCAGGTGACCCAACCTTCATCACTACTTCTATGGCGGGTATGGGTAACGACGGTCAGTCACCGTGTTACTAAGATGGACTCACCGTTTCGAATACACTTGACAACATCGGTAACTCACCAGAACCAAACTCTGACAGTGCTTTGGACTGACAAATTGCCTACAACTTCCGTCGCTACTGTATGCACATGAGCCACAAACACTCTTCTATCCAATACGAAGGTGTTACAACAATGGCTAGAGATGGATATGGTGAAATGAGCTGTATCTCATGCTGTGTGTCTCCACTTGACCCTGAAAACGAAGAACAACGTCACAACATCCAGTACTTCGGTGCTCGTGTAAACGTTCTGAAAGCTCTTCTTACTGGTTTGAACGGTGGTTACGACGATGTTCACAAGGATCTACAAAGTATTTGACATCGATCCTATCCGTGACGAAGTTCTTGAATTTGAATCAGTTAAAGCGAACTTTGAAAAATCTCTTGACTGGTTGACTGACACTTACGTAGATGCTTTGAACATCATCCACTACATGACTGACAAGTACAACTACGAAGCTGTTCAAATGGCCTTCTTGCCAACTAAACAACGTGCTAACATGGGATTCGGTATCTGTGGATTTTGCCAACACTGTTGATACATTGTCAGCTATCAAGTACGCTACAGTTAAACCAATCCGTGACGAAAAATGGCTACATCTACGATTACGAAACAATCGGTGAACACCCTCGTTGGGGGTGAAGATGATCCTCGTTCAAACGAATTGGCTGAATGGTTGGTTGAAGCTTACACAACTCGTCTACGTAGCCACAAACTTTACAAAGATCGCTGAAGCTACAGTTTCACTTTTGACCATCACTTCTAACGTTGCTTACTCTAAACAAACTGGTAACTCTCCAGTCCACAAAGGAGTATACCTCAACGAAGATGGTAGCGTGAACTTGTCTAAACTTGAATTCTTCTCACCAGGTGCTAACCCATCTAACAAAAGCTAAAAGGTGGCTGGTTGCAAAACTTGAACTCACTTGCTAGCTTGGACTTCAGCTATGCATTGACGGTATCTCATTGACAACTCAAGTATCACCTCGTGCGCTTGGTAAGACTCATGATGAGCAAGTGGACAACTTGGTAACAATCCTTGATGGTTACTTTGAAAACGGTGGACAACACGTTAACTTGAACGTTATGGACTTGAAGGACGTTTACGACAAGATTATGTCTGGAGAAGACGTTATCGTTCGTATCTCAGGTTACTGTGTAAATACTAAGTACCTCACTCCAGAGCAAAAACTGAATTGACTCAACGTGTATTCCACGAAGTTCTTTCAATGGATGATGCATTGAGCTAATAAGTCATTAAATTAAACAATAAAGGAAGATTGGATAGATTCCAGTCTTCTTTTTTAGCTTTAACATCGAATTTCTATGAAGTTGTTTCTGAATTTTGCTATAATAGAGAAAGTTTAGAATGTTTTGGAAAAGAAATTATGGAAGAGTCAAAAGAATTTAATCTAGCAGTAGATGTCATCATGCTAGCCGGCACCCTCTTATTGCAAAGTGGATCCGAAATCTACCGGGTAGAAGATACGATGATTCGAATTGCTCATTCGCAAGGGATTATCGACTGCAATGCCTTAGCAATGCCAGTTGCGATTTTCTTCTCTATCGAAAATACGAATATCTCTCGGATGAAACGTATCGTGCATTCAAATTATAATATTGAGAAGGTCTGTGATGTCAACCAAGTCTCCCGTCAGTTGACCAGCGGTCAATTAACCTTGCAAGAGGCTACGATGAGCTCTTACGATTAAAAACTAAGCGACTCCCTTATAATAAAAAACAATTGACTCTCGGCTACGCTCAGTGCCCCTTTTTCTCCATCATGTTTGGAGGAAATTTTTATGATGCGCTGGGTGCTGCCCTTGCAACCTTTTTCGGCTTTTACTTTTTCACTTTATGCAGAAAAAATATGTTCGAATTCCCTTTGTTACAGCCTTTGCTGGCGCCTTTGTTTTTGGTCTACTAGCTCAGATTTGGGCTCGTTATTCTGGCTTCAATTCAACAGCTGACTTAATCATTGCTGGTTCTGTCATGCCGTTTTGTGCCTGGGATTGCTTTGACCAATGCGGTTCGGGACATCATGACCAATCATATCAATTCAGGAATGAGTAAGCTCTTCGAATCTCTTCTCATTACTCTTGCTCTTGGCGCAGGAACTTCTGTTGCCCTTGTTTTAATGAAATAAATCTATGACACTATTAACATTCTTTCTTCAAGCCCTTGCAAGTTTGCTGGCCATCATAACCTTTTTAATTGTTTTAAATGTTCAACGTCGGATGTTGATTCCTGGTGGCGTTTTTAGGTATAGCCCATTTGGTTGTTTCTACCTCCTCTTAAAAGGGCCAACAAACGTATATTGTAGCCACCTTCGTCGCATGCTATCATTGGATCTTGTTGTAGCCAGATTCTGAGTGTTGTTTATAAAACCACCTGCAGTAGTCTTTATCTGGCTATTCTAGCTCCCTTTGGTTCCAGGTTATCTCTCTTATCGGACAACTGCATTCTTCGTAACAGGTGATTATAGTAAGGCCATGGTAAATGCAACTTTGGTCGTTATTTTAGCCTTGGTCATTTCTATTGGTATGGCCAGTGGTACAGTAGCTCTTAAGCTCTATAAGTATGTTCAGAAAAAGAAAAACAAGTAGCCACTAAATTTGGTGCTCGCCTTTAAAAAAGTTTGATATTTCAGACTAATTTTCTTTTTAAAACAAGTCTTTTTATCTACTTATACCGCTAACCTATCTATTCAAGATAGGTCTTTTTATCAGTTTTATTTTTGAATTATGGTAAAATAGATGGTGAAATACTCTTGATCTTTTATCAAGATGTGAGGTTTTAACATGAATATTGGAATTGATAAAATTGGATTTGCAACCTCCAATTATGTCTTGAAATTAAATGATTTAGCAATAGCACGAGATACTGATCCAGAAAAGCTTAGCAAGGGTCTCTTGCTCAAGGAACTAAGCATTGCTCCTCTAACTGAGGATATTGTTACCTTGGGAGCGCAGTGACAGAGCCTATCCTGACAGCAGAGGACAAAGAAAAAGATTGATATGGTCATCGTGGCTACTGAGTCAGGGATTGACCAGAGCAAGGCGTCGGCCGTTTTTGTCCATGGCCTTTTGGGCATCCAGCCCTTTGCCCGCAGCTTTGAAATCAAGGAAGCCTGCTATGGAGCAACTGCTGCACTGGACTATGCCAAGCTCCATATCGAAAAACATCCAGACAGCAAAGTTTTGGTGTTAGCTAGCGACATTGCCAAGTATGGCATTAACACACCGGGAGAGCCAACGCAGGGAGCGGGAGCTATTTCTATGCTGATTAGCAACAATCCTCGTATCCTTGCTTTTCAATGATGATAATGTAGCTCAGACACGCGATGTCATGGATTTTTGGCGCCCAAATTACTCGACAACTCCTTATGTCAACGGGCTCTATTCAACCCAGCAATATCTGGATAGCTTAAAAACAACTTGGACAGAATACCAGAAGCGCCACAAGCTGGCTCTCAAAGACTTTTGCGACCTACTGCTTCCACCTGCCCTATCCAAAACTAGCCCTCAAAGGCCTCAATAAAATCATGGATAAAAGCCTGCCTCAAGAGCGAGCAAGACCAGCTTAGGAAGAATTTTTGAAGCATCTATTCTCTACAGCCAAAAGGTTGAAAATATCTATACCGGCTCCCTTTTTCCTAGGGCCTCCTGTCTCTTTTAGAAAAACTCCTGACAACCTCAAGGCTGGCGATCGGATTGTCTCTCTTCGGCTATGGCGGCGGAGCTGTCTCTGAGATCTTCAGTGCCAATTTGGTCGAAGGCTATGAAAAGCATCTATCCAAAGACACGCCTAGAGGAATTAGACCAGCGTCAGGCTCTTTCTATCGCAGACTACGAGCGCATCTTTTTGAAGAAGCTGAGCTGGATGCGGAAAGGCAATGCCCGCTTCTCTGGCTATGAGGAACAAAGCTTTGCTCTGGCGGAAATTGCAGAGCATCAGCGTAAGTACATCAAAGTTGAGAAATCATCATGAAAGTAAACTGGACTGGATTTTCCAAAAACTCCTGCTGAACGGTCGCAGATGCTGAAAGAAAAAGGAACTTTTACAAGATGAACATTGGCGTTGCTGAGACGGTCAGCAGACTTTGCCTTTTGGAAACGGCCAACCAGATGAGTGAAAATGTACTGGCCACTCTGGCCCTGCCCTACTCTCTGGTGCCAGACTTTCTGGTAGATGGCAAAAGCTATCAAGTTCCATTTGTGACAGAAGAGCCATCTGTCGTAGCAGCGGCTAGCTTTGCCGCTAAGATTATCAAACGTTCAGGCGGATTTGAGACAGAGGTTCACAAACGCCAGATGATTGAGCAGATTGCTCTCTATCAGGTTGAAAAAGGTCGACCAAGCCATCAAAGATGTTCTCAAAAAGAAAGAGTTGCTAGAGCAGGCTAACCAAGCCTATCCATCGATTGTTGCTCGTGGTGGTGGTGCTAGAGATTTCTGGCTAGAGCAAAAGGATGACTTCCTCATTTTCTATCTATCTGTGGATACGCAGGAAGCCATGGGAGCAAATATGCTCAACACCATGCTGGAGGCTCTCACCCTTCCTCTGGAAGAGCTGACTGGCGGTAAGAGTCTGATGGCTATCCTGTCAAACTATGCAACAGATAGCCTGGTAACAGCCAGCTGTGTCATCGACTATCGCTTTCTCAGTCGGGATAAGGCTGAGGCAGAGCTTCTTGCGGATAAGATGCAACTGGCTAGCAAGCTAGCCCAGGTCGACCCTCACCGGGCAGCTACCCACAATAAAGGCATCTTTAATGGTATTGATGCTTTGGTACTGGCTACTGGAAATGACTGGAGGGCTATAGAAGCTGGTGCCCATGCCTATGCCAGCCGAGAAGGAAGCTACCACGGCCTCTCCACTTGGACGGCAGACCCAGTCACACGCCAGCTTCATGGTCAGATGACCCTGCCCATGCCCATTGCAACTAAGGGAGGCTCCATTGGCCTCAATCCCGCAGTGGAAGCCAGCTTTGACTTGCTAGGACAGCCTAAGGCTAAGGAATTGGCATCCCTCATCGTATCGGTTGGATTAGCACAAAACTTCGCTGCCCTCAAAGCACTGGTCAGCACTGGCATCCAAGCCGGACACATGAAATTGCAAGCCAAATCTTTAGCATTACAGGCTGGAGCCCAGAACGAAGAAATTGCTGCTGTAGCCAGTTGTTTAACAGTCAAGAAGACTTTCAACCTCGCTGCTGCTCAGGAAATACTAGCGGACTTACGAAAACAGGACAAGTAAAAAGGCCATTGATGGCCTTTTTTTGTATGTCTTTATGCTATTTAATCTGTTCCTGAGCTTCTTTCAGTCGCCCATAGAGTAAATAGGGTACATTCTTTAATTCTTGCAAATTTCGGCAGGACAGGGCGCACATGATAAGCCGCAAATCCGATTTCCAGCCTTCTACAATATCAATAACCTCTTCCACTGAGTGATTTTCCACCAAGTCTAGCATGGTACGAGAGAGACCAACCGCCTTGGCTCCTAAAACAAGGGCTTTGATCATATCCAAAGGATGACGGACACCTCCACTAGCCAAGAGTTCGACCTCATCGCGCAATGGCTGCAGAGCCAATAGGCTCTGCAGAGTAGATTGTCCCCAATCATTGAGGTAGTCACGATTGCCACCCCGCTGATTTTCAATATAAGCAAAGCTAGTGCCACCCCGGCCAGAAATATCAAAAGTCTGAATGCCCAATGAGCGCGCTTCTTCGACAGTAGAGCGATCCATGCCAAAGCCAACTTCTTTGAGAATCAGAGGGACTTCCAGTCGCTGACTATAATCAGTCAAGTGCTGGCGCCAAGAACGAAACTCTCGCTCGCCCTCCGGCATGAGCAATTCCTGCATGAGATTGACATGGACCTGCAAAAAGAGGGGCTGCAAATCAGCTACTGCCTGCTGGGCTGCTTGATAAGGCTTGTCCAAGCCGATATTGGTAGCCAGTAATAAATTAGGCCGACCAGTCGCCACCTGATAGGAAGGATCAGAAGGATTTTTCAAAGGTCGCGCTGTAAGAGCCAGTTACAAAAAGAAGACCGCAACTTTCAGCTACTTGAGCCAGCTTTTTCATTGATTTGACTGCCTTTTTGGTCGCCTCCAGTCATGGCATTGATGTAAAAGGAAACTCCCAATCACGACCAGCAAAGTGAGTAGATAGGTCAATCTCTGCCAAATCATACTTGGGCAGAGAACGGTGAACCAGTTCCATTTCATCAAAACTGTTATAACCCGGACGCTGCTCTAAAGCGTATTTGATATGGTCATCCTTACGATTCTGGCTCATCATGGCCCATCCTTTCTCTGTATAATAGCTCAATGCCCGCTTCTTGCCAGGCTTGAATTAGTTGCTTGCTAGATGCAGCATCAAAGCTGAGAGCAATCCCGCAGTCGCCACCACCGGCACCACTGCTCTTAGCCACACAGTTCAGTCCCTCTGCCACTTCTTTTAAGATTTTCAGCCTGTCTGTATAAATAGATGGGCTGAGCCTTTCTAAGAGCTGACTAGCCTTTTCCATACTAGACTGAATAGCAAAAGCTTATCTCCTGCTAATAAGGCTCTCTCCAAAGCATCAACCTGTGTCCTACTGCCTGTCAAAAAGGACTCTGAAATAGCTGACTTGACCTGATTGACCAAGTCCTTAGAAATCGCTGGTTGCTTGGTCCAGCCAACCATAAAATCCATGGCTAAGCGAGGCTTAATGTTGCTAATTTCAAAACCCCAATCCTCTGCTAGTAATTGCTGTAAATCAACCTTGTCCAGGCGCTTACGGACCAGCTCTCTATCAAAAGACCGGTAGTAAATCAGGTCTTCATAAACAATGCAGGCTAGATCTCCCATGGAGCCATTGTCTCCGCACTTGAGGAGAACGTAGGAAGCCAGCTTAAAGAGTAGCTCTGGCTCTAAGTCCAGCTCATAAAGTGCTCCCATAGCCTTGATGGTCAGAATAACCACACTACCGCTGGAGCCAATCCCGAACTTCTTGCCGTCCCTTTCCATCTTGCCACTAATCTGCAGAGAAAAAGGCTGAAGCTGGTAGCCTAAGGCTAGCAAATAAGTGTTCATAACTGCTATCGTCTCCTGAATCAAGGCATAATCAGGGTCTGGCTCTAGGTTAGCGCTGTGTTCAAACATATCTGATGTCAAGCGATAGGTAGACGTCGCTTGGATTTTCCCCGTCATATAGATGGGAATGGCCTTGATAATGGCCGGCTGACCGGCCGTCAGCACTGCATATTCACCCGCCAGATAAAGCTTGCCGCATGTTTGGACTCTTGCACTAGCTTTCATCAGACAAGTCCTTTGTTTTGGAGACGATAAGCCGGTAGTCCTTCTCAAAAATAGCCACCAGATGGTCTAGGTCTTCCTCCATGCAGAGGACCTTGACATTTGGCCCCGCGTCCATGGTAAAGTAGCAACGCTCGCCCTGCTCCCGCAACTTTCTGACAGCATCCATAGCTTGATAAGACTCCTCTGTCAGATAAGAAAACGGCGGATAAGCTTTCTCTGTCGTAGCATGCATCCGAAGAGCATTTTCTTCCGTCAGCTGACCCACCTTAGTGAAATCATTGTCCTGCAAATAGCCTAGCATGGCCTGATAATCTAAGGCAGACTGGGCAATCCAATCTGGGAAAATGGTGGAAGTTTTAGCACAGAGCTCCATACCGTCGCGGCTGGAAATGGGCTTTTTCTCATCGTGCAGAACCAGCATAATCATAGCTAGCTTCAAATTCGTCTTGACTGGATAAATAGCCCCGCTATCCTTATCCCAGTCAGCTAGTGGACCAAAGAAAGACCGAGCTGACGACCCTGAAGCAAACTTGGCCAATTGAGCCAGCTCTTTTGTCTGATAGCCTGTCTGAAAATAGGCATTGCAAACCTTGACTAGGGCTGACAAACCACTAGAACTAGAAGACAGGCCCGCTGCTGTCGGCATATTATTGCTGGTATCAACACGGACAAAACCATCTTCTGGAGAGCGGAAACGGTCAATTATCTTACTGATTTTGGCATGTTCTGCCGGGCTTTGTAGCTGGCTGTCAATATAAAACTCATCTCCAGTCGCTGAATCCGGCAAAGGGACTCAGCTGGGTCTCGGTATACATATTTTCCAGTGTCAGCGAGATACTGCTGGTAGACGGAATCATCTTTTCTGCATCTTTTTCCCCAATATTTGACAATTGCAATATTGGCATAGGATTTGACACTTACAGGCTTTCGATCCATGTGTTAATGGCCCTTTCTCTCTCAATACGGCGGCTAAGGCCTCCGCCTGACTTCTTTCTCCTACAAGAGCAATGACACAGTGCCCAGACCACCATGCCGTCATTTTTAGCTCCCAAAGCTCCGTTTTCAAGAGCCTCCGCTACCAGCTCATCTGCTTTCTGGCAAGAAACCCTAGCTTGGCTAGCTATCTCGTGAGCCTTGGTCATAGCTTGCCCCATTGTCATCAGGTCCTTGATAGAAATAGCCTTCTCAAGGATTTTCGTTAAATTCCCCAATTCCTGCAGACAGAAAGGAAGAGCCTTTTTGACCCTGACTTTCTACAGCACGGATGGCTTCACTGGGTATGACCGTGAATGCCCGTATCTGCAATCACTAAAAAGGCATCCAGATCCAGCTCAATTTCACTGAAAACCGAAATTGCGAATGAACTTTATAGCTACATCGCTGAGGCAGGTCTTGGCATCAAAGGTCGCTGGGATTCATATGGGCAATCATCTCCGCCCTGATTGGCTAGAATCTCCAGTGTTTGGTCATCCAGTTCTTCCTCAAAGTAGTCAAAAACAGCCCGAATGGTCAGTACTGACCAGCGCTGAAGACCCCATCCCCTCTTCTCCGGGACCATGGACTCCACCTGACAGCGAATTTTAGCTCCCTGCCGACCCTAGATGTTCTAGACAGGCAAAAACAGCCATAGACAGCGTATCCTCGGCGTAGAGGGTCCAGGCCCGCTCAGACGGAAAAGACCTGACAGGTCACTTCAATACGATTAAGAGGCAGGAAATGGCCGGATAGCCGTAGACCACCGAATGCTCTCCATTAAAATAATTTTTACTGTGTGCCCTTGCCGACACCGATTTCTTTTTGTCATATTCTTCTCTTGTCTGTAGATTCTCTCTATCTTATTTTAATATACTTTACTAAAAAGCGATTTTTATGAGGAAAAACCCCTAAGAATAAAACTAAAAGATAAAACTCCGAACCTGTCGGTCGGAGTCTTTTAAAAGTTCCTTTCTTATGAGTTCCATCAGCTGGTTCCGATCCAAGATCCATTGAGCCTCGCTCTGTCTTTTTCATAGGTCCGGTTGGATAGGAAAATAGCCGCCTTTTTGCTCCCTTACTGATTATACATAATAAAAGGTTCCTGTGTAGCCAGTATGATCCAGCCAGCTGCCCTCCAGATTCCAAGCTAGACTGCGTCTTTTGCCAGGCTCTTTGGAAAAATTCTGGGTCAGGTTGGCGGCAAAGTCATCCTGCAGATAATGTTCTAGAAATATTTCAAATCCCTGAGAGTTGAAAAATAAGCTCCCGCACTGCCAGCATGGACACCCAGCACACGCGCCTTTAGGGTCATGAACCTGACCATCCTTGACACCGTGAACGGTCGGCACAGCTCCTAGAACTGGTCCAAAACTAGTCTCAGCCAAACCCCAAGGCTGGAAAAATCTGACTTTGAAAATCTGATCCAAGGACTGACCGTAGATCTCTTCCAACATAAAGCCCAAGAGCAGAAAATTCACATCCGTATAGCGAAAGGTCTTATCTTCAAGCACTGTCAAATGATTGAGTGCTTCTTTCAACTCCAGGAGTCGCCAGCTGATCACGATTAGAATAAAGGGATCTAGTCCTGACGTAGTGGGTCAAGAGCTGACGCAAGGTCACATCTTCTTGATGAAAGGCCGGATAATAATCTCATAAGGGTAAATCCAGCTCCAGCTTGCCTTGCTCATATAAAAAGGCTGCCAGAGTACCAACTCCGACCACCTTGCTGACGCTAGCCAAGTCATAGACCAAACCCGCTTGAGTGGCCTTTTTTTCTTGTGGATCTGCCAGACCAAAGTAGAATTCCTGCCACTGGCCAGCTTGATACAAGGCCAGACTAGCACCGGGATAGATAGCTTTGTCTATTTGATCTTCGATTTTATTCGAAATCTTTTGTATTGTCATGCCTTTTCAAACCATAAATCAATCTGACTGTCATCTGTCGCTATGAGAAACTTTTTAGACTTTGGTACAAATAGGACCCGGTCTTCAAAAAGACTGCTTAGACTATCTGCATCAAAATTTTCTAAAGAAAACTTGATCATAGACAAATCCCATGTTGCCGTATTTTCAACGAGTAAGTCCTGCCCTTCTTCTTCTTGAAAACCAATAGGTAGATTAGCTCCAAAACGTTGATAGTAGCTTTGAGCCATTACCTTGTTAGGCACATGGAGTAAAATTTCTTCAACATCAAATTGGCTTAAACCAACAAAATCATCCTGGGCTTGAAATGAAGGAAGCTCACTTAGCTTCAGAAGGGTCTGAGGATCATCCTCCGCATGGACTAAAAGATATCGCCTTCCGGTGAAATTGCCATAAAAGCATACCCCTTTTCCCCTCGGTAAAGCTCATATACTTCCTCAGATCGAGCTAGCAGGGCCTCTATTTCTTGGGGATTAAGCACTTTCAAGGTGATTTGAGCCAGTTTCTTTGGCCCCTCCACTTTACGAGACCTCATACTCGGTGATTCTTCAAGAATCAACTTTTCACTATTTGTTTGATCCCCTAGGCTTACAGTGCCCCTTCCCTCCAATAGGTTTTTCATCCCTAAGAGTATGGCAATAGAATTCTAGATTCAAACGACGATTATTAATTTTTTAAGACAGGTACAGTTTTAATTAGCTGTTGATTTGTTATCATAAAATTCCTCCAAGTCTATTCTATTTTAGAGGATTTTCCTTTATTTGACAAATAATTATATAAAAATTTTACGAAAAACAAACAGAGGAGCAAACAAAAAGGGCCTAAGCCCCTTTAATTATCCATAGATAAATTTGTATAACATAACAGCAGTGATACCTGCAAGAATTGGTGCTACAACTGGAACCCAAAGCATACCACCATTTTGAATCACCCTTATGCTCACCAAGAACTGACTTAGGCAAGATAGCGTGAAGTAAACGAGGGTCCCAAGTCACGAGCTGGGTTCAAACCAGGACCAGTAGGTCCACCAAGTGAGGTAACCAATGCCATTACTAAGAAACCAAGTGCCAAGTGAGAAACAACCAAACCACTGTTGATGTAGTGACTAACTTGTACCTTACCTTGAATTGAAGAAACGTCTAATCCTTTGAGTTGTTGCATATTTAGCAATCTCTGCTCCAAAGTAGTTCTTTGTCATCACAATCGTCGCAAAGAAAAGAACAAATGAACCAACAAACTCATTTACCAAACCATTGATTGTCGCTGATAGACGAGATTCAGCAGTTCCATGATCAAGACTTGAGATAGTTGAGAAACTTCCCAAAAATATTATTTGGGTTTTCTGTCTTCAAGTAGTAAGGGACGGTGAGTTGCAACGACAAGAGCTTGACCAAACATAGCTCCCAAAATTTGTGCAACGATGTAATAAGCAACGTGGCCCCATTCAAAATAGCCACTCACAGCCAAACCTAAAGTGAAGGCTGGGTTAATGTGGTTTCCTGAAACATTTCCAAACATCAAAGCTGGAATCATAACACCCATTCCGTAACCAACTGCGATAACTAACCAACTCACTCTGGTGACCTTTAGTTCCTTTCAACTCAACGTTAGCTACTGCACCATTTCCCAAAATAATCAAAATAGCCGTACCAAGAAATTCTGTGATGTATTTCACCATCCATGTAACTTCCATGTGTTAAATCTCCTTAAAAATTTTTAGACAAACTTTATTGTATCAGTTATAATGGAGAATGTAAAGGTCAATTTAATAGAAAACAAAAAGGAGAAAATCTCATGCGCTATAACCAGTATAGTTATATAAAAGAAAAAGAAGAAGTTATGCTGGATGAGCTGGCAAGTCTGGGATTTATCATTTCTAAAACTGCCTCTCCAAAAGAAAATCTATTCCATTTTTCTACAAAGAGCTCTCTTTCCTTATCAAAACAGTAGCCAGTTCCTTTCTAGCTGGCTAGCAGATAAGGAGACGGACTTGTTAGCCTTTTTCAACTCCGACCAACAACTGACTAAAGAGGTCTTCTATACTGTTTCTCTGCAGGTTTTGGGCTTTGTCCCTTTTGTCGACTTTGACGATATAACAGCTTTTTGTAAAGGGTAATTTCCCAATCACCTATGGGAATATTCTCGAAAATCTTTATCAACTCCTCAACACTCAGACCCAAATCAGGAAATATCCTGATTGACCAGCTCGTAAGTGAAGGCTTGATCCCAGAGAGCAATGACTACCACTTCTTTAACGGCAAAAGTCTAGCAACTTTCAGTAGCCATGAGGCTATTCGTGAGGTCGTTTATGTTGAATCCCGTGTGGATACTGATGGAGACGGCAAGCCAGATTTAGTCAAGGTAAGTATCATTCTGCCCGCCTCACCAAGGACAAATCCCTGCAGTCATGACTGCCAGTCCCTACCATCAGGGTACCAATGACAAAGCAAGCGATAAGGCTCTGCACAACATGAATGTAGATTTGACCTGTAAAACTCCTCGAACAATCACTGTGCAAGAATCAAGCATTCAAATGATTGGACCTCAAGGACAAGCCAGCTTAGTGGAGGAAGCAGAAAGAAAAACTGAGGCCACATTGGTAGCTATACCCTCAATGATTACTTACTTCCACGTGGATTTGCTAATCTCTACGTATCTGGTGTTGGAACCAAGGATTCAGAAGGTTTGATGACCAGCGGAGATTACCAGCAGATTGAGGCTTACAAAAATGTCATAGACTGGCTCAATGGCCGATGTCGCGCCTTCACCGATCACAGTCGTCAAAGAGAAATCAAGGCAACTTGGTCCAACGGGAAAGTATCCACAACTGGAATTTCTTACCTAGGAACCATGTCAAATGGATTAGCGACGACAGGGGTAGATGGGTTAGAAGTTATCATTGCGGAAGCTGGCATTTCGTCTTGGTACAACTACTACCGTGAAAATGGTCTAGTTACTAGCCCTGGTGGCTATCCAGGTGAAGACTTCGAATCACTTACTGAATTAACCTATTCTCGCAATCTAAGAGCTGGCGAATACCTACGCTACAATGATGCTTACCAGGCAAGTCTTGACCAGCAAAGAAAAGATTTGGAACGAGAAACTGGTGACTACAACCAATTCTGGCACGACCGTAACTACTTGATTCATGCAGATAAGGTCAAGGCCGAGGTTGTCTTTACTCATGGCTCTCAAGACTGGAATGTCAAACCCCTCCACGTCTATAATATGTTCCATGCTCTGCCAGCTCACATTAAAAAGCATCTCTTCTTCCATAACGGTGCCCATGTTTATATCAACAACTGGCAATCCATCGACTTCCGTGAAAGCATGAATGCCCTTTTATCTAAAAAATTACTAGGACATTCATCCGACTTTGACTTGCCACCTGTCATCTGGCAGGATAACAGTCAAGCACAGAATTGGTTAAGCCTAGATGATTTTGGAAATCAAGAGAACTACTCTCATTTCCATCTTGGTAAAGGCTGTCAAGCGATCCAAAATCGTTATTCAGACGAAGACTACAATCGCTTCGTCTAAAAATTACCAGGTCTTCAAAAATGAATTATTTGAGGGCAAAGCTGAACAAATAACTCTTGATTTAACTTTAGACAAAGACCTCTTTCTCAATGGCCCTGCCAAACTCAATCTCCGTATCAAATCAAGCACCAACAAAGGCCTCATCTCCGCCCAGCTTTTGGACTATGGCCCTGCCAAACGCTTGACCCCAATTCCAAGTCCTCTGGAGATGCGGTCAATGGACAATGGTCGCTTTTATATGCTGATAATCTAATGGAGCTTCTTTTTGCCGAGACCCCTCACTGAGTCATTACAAAGAGCTTTCTCAATCTGCAAAAACCGGACAAAGGCTCTTGACTGTTGAAGAAGTTCTTCCAGATCAATGGATGGTTATCCTTTGAACTCCAGCCAACAATCTACAAGTTGAAAAAGGGTGACCAACTGCGTCTCGTCCTCTACTACTGATTTTGAGCACACTGTCCGAGATAAGACAGACTACCAACTAAGTGTTGATATGGAGCATTCTAGCTTGAGTCTGCCTCACAAGAAAAGCTTGACAGATATAAAGCACATCTTGTGCTTTTTATTATTTAATGTATTTTTGAGCGTACTTATCGTAATCAGGTGTTTCTTTTCTGTTCATTTAGCAAGCATCGTCCCAACAAGATAATCATCATCCGAAGTTGGCTCTATCAGAACAGCAACATTTTTGTCTATATCAGGAAAACAACTGTAAACGGATTGCCATCCATTTCAATCACAATATAATGAGCATTGTTTTTAAAAGCCACTTTCGACCTCTTTTTATACTCTTCCTATTGGCCATTAACACTTACTTTCTTATCAGTAAACTCTACAGTAGTATATTCATGGTTAGCAGACTGAACATTCCACTTCCCTTTGAGGTTTGGTTTACTGTTACATCCAGCTAGAATAAAAGAGGGATCAAAAGACTCAGCAAAAGAAGAGGCCATTTTTGTTTTTCATTGTCAAAATTCTCCTGTATCTAATTTGTTTACATTCTATCACATAATCAGTTTCTTCGTCAACTCTGCTTCAAAAACTTCCTTTAAATTTTAAGGTGACTTCTGCCACTTTTTAAAATGATATAATTTGAAGAGTGTAGATTAGCAAAAAGCTAAATATAAAATAGAAAAGGAATTTTTAATAATCTTATGATGAATATGCAATCAATGATGAAGCAAGCACAAAAAGCTTCAAAGCAAATGGAACAAGGACAAGCTGAATTAGCGACGACAGAGTTTGTAGGTCAATCTGCTCAGGCTTGGTAACAGCAACTTTGACTGGTGATAAGAAAGTTGTAAAATCGACTTCAAGTGCACGTTGTTGATCCAGAAGATCTGGAAACCCTGTCTGATATGACTATCAAGCGCTGAACCATGCACTTGAACAAATCGACGAAGCAACCAAAAAGAAAATGGGGCCTTCGCCGGTAAACTGCCATTTAATCACAAAACCCCTCACTTCATTGCATAGTGAGGGTTTTCTCTTAGCTTCTGGAAGTTCAAAAGGTCTGCTTTATTTTTCTAATAGGTGGCATATTGAGGGATATCTCAACTCCTTAATAGAGCTTTTGGATGTACTCAACATCATCTGAGATAATCCCATCGACATCTAACCTAAAAGACTTGCCACGGCATCTTCGTATTAATGGTCCAAGTATAGAGCAGTTTGTCCGACTGCCATAGCTTATCGACGAAATTTCTCATCTAAAGTCGAATACTCCATGGTATGACCCGAAGCTTGAGTTCGAGGAAAAATAGTGTTATAAGGCAAAATGAAGAAAAGCCTGATATATCCTCATCATAATCCCGTACCTTATCAATCACACGGTAGTCTAATGACTGCATTTGATGCCCATAGAGTTTTATATTAGCTGCATACTTCTTCAAAAAGCGATCCATCATATCTACAGAATCAAACTTGCTGGTTTTGATTTCAATCAAAAGTCGCTGACCAAGTTGGTTGGCCCTTGTTAAGTGAGCATCAAAGCTTGAAATCTTAGTCGATATCCATTTTCTGAAATATCTAAAGCTGTTAACTCAGCCAGTGTTAATTCTTGAGGATGTTTATCTACCCCTGCTAGTTCTTTCAAGGTGGCATCATGCATCATCACAAACTGGCCATCTTTTTGTTTCCTGCACATCCATTTCGATATAGTCTGGCTTGAGCAAGGCCGTTTTTTCTAAGGATTCAATAGTATTTTTGTATCCCATTTCCATTTGAAACACCTCGGTGAGAGATCGTTAGAGGAATGGTCTCCAGAGGAAACTGTAGATATACATAGCCTTCTGACCCAAAAATCAAACACGTCGCTAGAAGAACCAGTGCTCGTAACCATGGATTCCCTTTTTTTCGAGGATAGTCTGCCAAAGCTTTATCTGTCAAGAAGGATAAAAATTTGATCAAAAAGTAACTCAGCATGAAATAATAAGCCAGCTTCATGATCACAAAATTGAAAACCCCGACGCCAAGACTGATTGCATTAGACTGGCTATCTGCATATTTTTGGAGAAAAGACAATACCAAGGACAAAGAATGCGTAGATAAATAAACTTTTAAAAAGAATCCAAGAAAAGATGCCAAGAATAAAAAATGAGACGTTTTCTAGTCTTATCTAGGCTAAAACGGATGGCTTCTCTGACAGAAGTTCTTTCTAAAAAAATCTTAGGGATGGCAAACATGAAGCGTACGGCCATCAAGAAGAGAATGACTGCCAGAACCCCAAGCACCCAGCCTAAGTAGTATTGATTGCTTTAGATATTCCTGTATAAACTCCGGAATTAAAAGCTTATTGAGGTAGTATATTTTTAAAATCTGTCGGATAAAAAGGAAAGAGAATACCCATATAACACACGATGAAAAGTACCTTGCCCGGTCTGGCTCTCAAAAGCATGACCCAGCCATCCCTCAAAGTCGCTTTTAATAAACCCCTAATGAGAACGTTCTTCCTTATCTCAATAAATTGCGTACTCCCATAAAGATAATTCCTATTTGGAAGTAAGCGACTAATAAATTGACCAAAGAGGGCTAAAAAGTTGAGCACTTGATCAGCCAATTAGCTGTAAATATACTTACAACATTGTTATAAGATAAAAATTCGTAGCCCGTCTGTCTGAGTAATGATTCAGCGACTCAAGTAAGGATCAGCTGATTCCATAGCCATAAAAACCATGAAAAAACAGAATTTTATCTAAATCCGATAGAGTCGTCTCACTCCCAACTTTTTGCGGTTTCATCTTCATTCCTTCATTTTTAAAATAATAAATCTCAGTTTCTTCAACTGAGATTTTTCTTACTCCCAAATAAACGCGCCCAAAATCCTTTATTTTTCCTGTAATTGGACTTGTTCCTTAGCTTTCATCCAATTCTAACAACAAGGTTTCACGCTCACTCATAGCCTTAGCTGTTAGTTGTTGTTGCTGATCCAACTGTTTGTCTTTTTCTGCAATCTGAACATCCTTAATCGAAGTTGCTCATCTTTACGTTCCAATTGTTCATCTTTGGACTTGAGTTGGTCATAGAGACGGAGAATCTCGGCATTTTCGTCAACTCAGAATCTCCATTAGTTCACGGCGCAGACATCTTCGCTGACTGGTTCATCCTCAAAAATGGTCTTCTTATAAATCTCTTTCCAGCTTAATCAAACCACTGCAGAGTAACAACCGTTACTCCTTTTTCGTTTTTCTGCGTATCTTCTTCCGGAGAGCTTTGACACGATTGTTAATCGCTTGACGACTAACCCGAGAATCTCAGCTAACTCGCTGACTGTCTTTTTCAATTGCCATAATTTCCTCAAAAACTTTTCTAGATATAGATACCTAAATCTTATCATATCAAGGCTTTCCTGTCAAATTTATCAATATTTACTAGCTTTAGAGTCCTATCTATTTTTCGACCTTTTGTGATACAATGAGACGATTAGATTACTTTGAAAATGAATAAATACGCCAAGGGTTAAAACGATTATTTAACTGCTCATTAGTGGACAATATTCTGTAAGAAAAATTTCACAATTAAACCTTGGCCAAACTTATCTCTGAAAGGATGACATAAATGAACCATTTTGACACAATCGTCATCGGCGGAGGACCGGCCGGCATGATGGGCTGCCATTTCAGTTCTTTTCTACGGGCAGAAGACCCTGCTCCTCGAGAAAAATAAACGATTGGGCAAGAAACTAGCCGGAACGGGCGGCGGGCGCTGCAATGTGACCAACAACGGAAACCTGGATGACCTCATGGCCGGCATTCCTGGCAACGGGCGCTTTCTTTTACAGCGTTTTTCCCAGTTTGACAACCATGATATCATCAACTTCTTTACAGAGAACGGTGTCAAACTCAAGGTTGAGGACCACGGCCGTGTTTTCCCAGCGACAGACAAGTCCAGCACTATTATCGAAGCTTTGGAAAAGAAAATTGCAGAGCTGGGTGGCACTGTCATCACCAATACTGAAATCGTCTCCGTTAAAAAATCCGACGACCTTTTCACTGTCAGATCCAGCGACCAGACTTGGACCTGCCAGAAATTGATTGTGACGACTGGCGGCAAGTCCTACCCTTCAACAGGCTCGACAGGCTTCGGTCATGATATTGCCCGACACTTCAAGCACACAGTGACTGACCTAGAAGCTGCTGAAAGTCCTCTTCTGACTGACTTTCCTCACAAAGCGCTTCAGGGGATTTCGCTGGACGATGTGACCCTCAGCTACGGCAAACATATCATCACCCACGATCTGCTCTTCACCCACTTTGGCCTATCAGGTCCGGCAGCCCTGCGTTTGTCTAGCTTTGTCAAGGGTGGCGAAACCATCTATCTGGATCTTCTACCACAGATAAGTCAGCAGGATTTGGCGGACTTTTTAGAAGAACATCGGGAAAAATCGCTGAAGAACTGCCTGAAAATCCTCCTACCCGAGCGAATGGCAGACTTTTTTGCCCAGCCCCTTCCCGAGAAAGTCAAACAACTCAATCTCAGTAAAAAGAGGCACTCATCAAGCAAATCAAAGAACTGCCCATCCCTGTCACTGGCAAAATGTCCCTGGCCAAGTCCTTTGTAACCAAGGGTGGCGTCAGTCTCAAAGAAATTAATCCTAAAACTCTGGAAAGCAAGCTCGTTCCCGGCCTCCATTTTGCTGGAGAGGTCCTAGACATCAATGCCCACACGGGCGACTTTCAACATCATCTGCCCTCTGCACTGGCTGGGTGGCAGGAAGCTTGCATATGAGTGATGGGAAGATATTTTAAAGTCATTGAAAAATGGTCGAGGTACATCCTCGACCACTTTTTATTCTGCACTTATCCGAACATAAGTTGCAATCACATCTGCTGTATACTGGGCAGTGCCTGGTCCAAATTGATCAATATTCTTCTTGAATTCTGGATTATGGACATAGCCTTGGCCGATGTGAGCAAAGACTTGCAGTGAGCAGTCAAAAACCATAAGTGCGAATGGCTTGTAAGAGACGTGTAGCCTGCTCTTGATTTTCTACTGCTTCAACTGGCAAGCCTTTGTACGCATATTCTCTGCCAGACTTTGAAAAAAACTCGATTGAAGGCTGTGGCAGATTCTTCTTCCCGTCCATTTTGACGAACCAATGCTTCCGACATGACTTCTTGACCGTATTCTTCGACAGCTTCTTGATGATACTTGTAGGTTGTCTTCGTAGGTAAAGCCTGCGAATTTTTCTTTCATTGTCATCTTTCTTTCTCCTTTTCTTCTTGGATGGTTTTTTGTAAGGTGGAAATCAAGGTGTCCAAGCGGTCTCTTTCCTACTGCAAAATACTCTAACTGCCTAACCAGATGTGGCAATAAGGCCTGTTCATCCTGACTCAGCGACTCTGCTATTTTCTCCAAGGAAAAGCCCAGATACTTATAGTAAAGGATGACCTGCAACCGCTCTAAATCGGCATGGCTATACGTTCTGTATCCATTTTCTGATTTGGCGGGGACTAACAGTCCGATTTTGTCGTAATGATGCAGGGGTTTTGACAGAGACACCTGGAAAACGCCGCTACTTCTTTGATATGGTACGCATGATGAGACCTCCTTACCACTATAGTATAAGCTATGTCCTTAGGTCAGGGTCAAAGCACTTTTTAAAAATCTCACTTAGATCACAAGAGAGTTTGGCATTTTATTTTTAGTTAAAGAAAATTCAAAAAGCATAGTAATTTGAATAATCAAGAGGTTGATCAGCAGGACCAGTAAACATGACAGGTGTGAATTTCCCCATTTTCTAAAGTAAATCCTGGTTCAGCTTTTCCTATACCACCAAGACCTGTTATACCAGGAGTTAAAGCGCTATACTCTCCTGAAACCAACTCCCACCGATAGAGGTTTTGGCTGATTTTAATTGCTCTAGCAACGGCTTTTACATCGCTCTTTTCCCCATAACTGCTAAAGTTAGCCTGAGTCCAAATAGAACCATCCGCACCGACAGTCATTGTAATCTCCTCAGCTTGGGGACTACTCACCTTTCCAGATCCCAACTAATTCTGCTGGAACAAGGGAGGCTGTTGTTGGGGTTTCCTTAGCGCTAGAACTGGATGAACTGGTTTGGCTAGAGTTTGAAGCTTCCTCGCTAGAAGAGGCTGACGTGTGACTGGATGAAGTCGATGACTCTTTAGAACTGCTCTTACTAGATTCACTAGACTTACTCGAACTAGATTTACTCGATTTACTGACCTTATCGCTGGATGAACTATTTGTTGTGTTGCCTTTGGCAAACTGACGATGACCATTGAAAAGGATAAAAAAATAGGAACAAGGATATTTTTAAGGTTTCGATATTGATAATTTAGACATCAGTGTTACCTCTTTTTCTATTTTTCTGCCATTATTATAGTTCTTTTTATTCCAAAAATCAAGTTATTTGAGAATCGTTTGAATACTTACTTAGAGAAAGAAGTCTTAGATAGCCCAAGCAGGTAAAATCTATATACTCATCATCTGCGAATGAGTTCAATCATCATATTCCTTAAGATATGTAGAAGCAAGGGAGAGTGAAGTGATTGGAACTTCTTAAATAAAAAGACGAAAAACAAGACCACCAAAGTATTTGATAAAGTCTACCAGTGACCAAGAAAAAGGACAAGGTATGTAAAAAGTCTCTAAAGTCAGAACATCTAGCTAACAGGGGCTATATCTCTTAATGACCGAAAAACTAGTCCACGATAAACTCATTCTTCACAAAGAGGTGCCAGTACGTGCTTGAATCAACTGTCCCTCACTTAATACTAGCGGTTTTTCATCATTAACATTCGTCATAACAACCTCCAAAATGCTATTTCTATTGTTTAGAAAAACAGTCTACTCTTTCTACCTCAGATAAAAATAGAATTATCCTGAGCCGCCCTATGGTTCAACTCATATGTTATTAACGAGTTCTTAGCTCATCTAAAAAATCCTCTCAAAAAAGAGAGGATTGATTTTCTATTTGCGAGAAACCATGGCAATAAAGCCCAGTTTTTCTTGATTCTTTTGGAACATCTTAAACATCTTCATAAATTGACTGTAGTTTTCTTTCTTAAGGGCATTGAAGCAGATTTTCAGAGTGCCACCCAGTCCTTCGTCATATATCATGCCTCGAAGACTCATCAAGGTCATTTCGCCGACAAAGGTGTCTACACGATCAAACGAGTGAGATCGCGCCAACTGAATCCAAGATCCTTCTGTCAACGGACCAACATTGACATTAATTGCGCGAGACAGCTCTTCTCTGACAGCTTCATCTTTTTGCTTAAGCATGACATCATGAGTCAGAAGCACACCGCCTGGCTTCAGCACCCGATAGTACTCTTCCATACATTTAGCTTTCCCCTTCTCTGTCTGCATGGTCAGCATGGCTTCATTGATAACGATATCAAATGAATTGTCATCATAAGGCGGCTTCATAGCGTTGGCTTGTTTAAATGTGACGAGTTCACCAACACCAGCCTTTTCTCCATTAAGCCGAGCTTGCTTCAAGGCAGACTGATCTAAGTCTATAGCTGTAATTTGGCAACCATATTTTTGCTAATTCAATCGTTGTCGTTCCCATATTGCAGGCAACCTCTAGAACCTTTTTATCACTGGAAAATTTCCCTTGCTCTATCAACCAGTCCGTTGCTAGCTTACCTCCGGGTCGAAGACGTTTCTTTCCTAATTTTGCTAAAAATTTATGACCTGCTTCAGCCATGATCCACCTCCTTAGTCTAACAACACCCATTATACCACGATTATGAAATTTTCTGACATTTCTAATAATAAAAAAATCTCTCTACCTGAAATAGAAAGATTTAGAAGTTATTAGATCATTTGAACTACTAAGCGTAATAGAGCAACTAAAATCACGCCACAAACCACTGTCAAAATTAAGTTTTTATACTTAAATGCTATGTAAGTTGTTGGAAAAATCGCCAGCAAATCCAGCCATTTAAAACTTGGCAGCTGACCTGTTTTAGCATTGGTGACACTGGACAGGATAAGGGCAAAAATGATGGAAACTGGCAAATATTTGAAGAAACGCTCTGCCATGGTCGGAAGCCCTTTGTACTTGACTAGGATAAAGGGCAAAACCCGCGGAATCCAAGTGACTAGGGCTGACAAAAGAATAGCCAGCAAAATATACTTACTTATCATCCAAAATCACCCCCACTGTACAGCCTAGCAAGGTTGCAAAAAGCACCGCCAGCGAATTTTGAAGCAACATAGTTAGGACTAAGTAGGCAAGACCTACCACACCCAAGACGAAAAAGAGCTTCTTTATCTTGACCCGTCGTGACATGATTGTAAACTGAGAAGAGAAGATTCCGATAAACATGGCGACTAGGGCAAAGTCCAGACCAAAGCTCTCAGGATTGGGCAGAAGGGCACCAAGGGCTGTTCCTAAAATAGTCCCCAAAATCCAAGAAGTATAACTCATGAAATTGTTACCCATCATCCAGCTAGTCGCAATCTCTTCTGTATGCACCTGCTCTCCCATCAAGACCCCATAAGATTCGTCCGTCAAAAAGAGCCAATGAGCAATATTCTGCATCAAGCTAGCCTTACGAAAAAGGGTCGATGCATGCAGACAGAGCAGAAGATGCCGGATATTGATGAGAAAAACAGTCAGTGCGATGGCCAAAACCGGCGCCTGCTGGGCAAATAAACCAATCATAGCAAACTGGGCACTGCCAGCATAAACCAGAACACTCATCAGCCCCATCTCCAAGGGATTCACTATAAGGCGCTGCCATGATGCTGCAGGCTAGGCCAATCCCAATATAGCCCAGAGCCGTTGGCACTGCAGCTTGTGCCCCTTGTTTAAATGTCTGTCCGCGCATTCTTCTCCTTTACTCCATGGTTTCAAAAGCCAGACTTGGCTTAGCATTGAGGTCCAGACTGGCAAAATTTTCCTTATTCCACTCACTGACACTGGCATAGGCAATCATACCAGCATTGTCACCGCAAAGGCGCAGAGACGGAATGATCACCTTAACATCCTGAATCTCAGCTGCCAAGCGTTCTCTCAGGCCTTGATTAGCCGCAACACCGCCCGCCACGACCAGAGTCTTAACTGGATATTTTTCCAGTGCTTTCTTAGTCTTAGCCATGAGAATATCCATGACCGCAGCCTGAAAGCTAGCCGAAAGGTCTTGATTAGACAAGGTCTCTCCTTTTTGCTGGGCATTGTGGTGCAGGTTGATAAAGGCCGACTTAAGACCGGAAAAAGAAAATTCCAGATTGTCTTCCTTGATCATGGCTCGTGGAAAATCATACATATCCTGTCCTTGATGAGCTAGCTGATCAATCTCTCGGCCTGCTGGATAGGTCAGGCCCATGACTCGACCGACCTTATCATAGGCTTCACCGACAGCATCATCACGAGTTTCCCCCACAATCTTATAGTCACCAGCCTGACTAACATAGACCAGCTCAGTATGACCGCCGCTGACCAAAAGAGCCAACAAGGGAAATTCCAAGGACTCCACGCTCTGGGCTACCATCAGGTGCCCGGCCATATGATTGACTGGAATCAAGGGAATATCATGAGCCCAGGCAAAGGCCTTGGCTGCGGCTAAGCCGACCAGAAGCGCACCGACCAGACCAGGACCGTAGGTGACGGCCACCGCTGTGACTTGCTCCTCACTAATCCCTGCTTCTGCCAAGGCCTCCTCAATGCAAACCGTAATGACCTCCACATGGTGACGGCTGGCCACTTCCGGTACCACTCCGCCAAAACGCTTGTGGCTCTCAATCTGGCTGGCAATAACATTGCTCAAAAGCTCAGTCTCATTCTTCAGAACCGCCACCTGGTCTCGTCTAAGACGTCTCAAAAGCTAAAAATATATCTATCTTTCATGGATCTCTCTTTTCATGACAATCGCATCTTCCACCGGAGCATGGTAGTAGGCCTTCCATGCTGCAGATTTCTTCAAATTTTTCTTTTTGTAAAAATAGCAGAGCTGGCTTGTTTGACTCCCTCACTTCGAGGAAAAATTTCTTTGTCTGCTGGCAAAAAGTCAAACAAGGCTGTCGCGATTTTCTGTCCCTGATAGCTAGGCAATACAGCAATCTGCAGAACTTCTGCTTCAAAGTCTGTCTCCTGCCAGACTAAAAAGCCAACAAGCAGACTGCCATCTGCTGCTAGCGCACAACTGTTCACATCCGAACGCAGAACCTCTGCTACTTGATTCGCTGTCCAAGGACTGACCTCATAGACTGCAAGTAAGAGCTGTTCCAGCTCTTTTGCAAGAACTCTCTACGTCCACATCTGAGCTATCGCTCCATTTTTCTCATCTTAATCATAGGCGCTGAATGTAAGAATCGCTGGATTCCTGATGGGTCTTGAGCCAATTTTCCTCGGCCTCTACCCGCTTGAGATAATTAGGAACAAAGTCATGAATAGACTGGGCTGGCAGTTCTAAGCCGAGACGACCAATAGCTGCCGCGTCTGGCAAGGTCGGCTGAATGGCGACCCTGAGGAAGAGCCGCTTCAATCTGCTCCGCAAAAGCTGCTGTCTCTCCGACAAAAGTGACTGGCTGGTCAGCAGCGCCAGCTATTTCCAAAACCTCTGCCAAAGATAGATGGGCTTCCGGCCGTACAGCCTGACCAGACTGGTAAAAGCCAGCATAGACATTATTGCGGCGGGCATCCACGATGGGAATGACCAAGCCTTCCACCTGCTCTGGGACTAAAGCCAGCAGACTAGACACACCGACCAGCTCAATCTTGAGGGTATGAGCCAGAGTCTTGGCTGTCGCCACCGCAATTCTCAGACCTGTGTAGCTTCCTGGCCCCTGAGCTACCGCGATACGATCCAAATCTGTTGGCTTCATATCCAGACTATTCATCAGAAAATCGATAGCTGGCATAAGGGTAATGCTATGATTTTTCTTGATATTGAGCGTTGTCTGAGCCAATAGATGCTCATCTTCTAAAACAGCTAGAGATAGTGCTTGATTAGAAGTATCAAAAAGCTAATAATTTCATTCTTGTCTTTTCCTTACTCGATTGTCTACCTTATATTATACTAGAAAGAGAGGATTTTCCAACTTCTTTTCCCCTCATGTTAGCAGTGAAATATGAAAAACAGCTTCCTTTATTTTAGCCTTCTAACTTTTACTAATATCGCATTTTTATGATATAATTGTTATAATTGTAACGAACCAAGATTAATCTATTGCAGAAAACTAAATATAAAAACAGCTGATAACTTAGCTGTATGTTTTGTTGTAAGTGATCTTGTTAATGAAAGGAAATAGAATGATTTACAAAGTTTTTTATCAAGAAACAAAAGAGCGTAGTCCCCGTCGTGAAAACACTCGCTCTCTTTACTTAGATATTGATGCTTCTGACGAACTAGAAGGTCGTATCAAAGCTCGTAAGCTGGTCGAAGAAAAGACAGGCTACAATATCGAATTTATTGAACTTTTGTCTGATAAACACTTAGAGTACGAAAAAGAGTCAGGCACTTTTCAAGTAACGGAGTTTTAAACCATGTCCTATACTTTAAAACCAAAAGAAGTTGGCGTTTTTGCCATTGGTGGTCTAGGAGAAATTGGTAAAAACACCTACGGAATCGAATATCAAGACGAGATTATTATCGTTGATGCTGGTATCAAATTTCCAGAAGACGATCTTTTAGGGATTGACTATGTTATCCCTGATTACTCCTATATTGTAGAGAATATCGACCGTGTCAAAGGGGTTCTTATTACTCACGGTCACGAAGACCACATCGGTGGTATCCCATTCTTGCTTAAACAAGCTAATGTGCCTATTTATGCTGGACCTCTGGCACTGGCCCTTATTCGTGGAAAGTTGGAAGAGCATGGCCTCCTCCGAGATGCTAAGCTCTACGAAATCAACCAAAATACTGAACTGAAATTTAAAAATCTCAAAGCAACCTTCTTCCGTACAACCCACTCTATTCCAGAACCTTTAGGAGATTGTTATCCATACTCCTCAAGGTAAGATTGTCTGTACCGGGGACTTCAAGTTTGACTTTACTCCAGTTGGTGAACCAGCTGACCTACACCGCATGGCAGCTCTGGGCGAGGAAGGCGTGCTCTGCCTCCTATCTGACTCGACCAATGCTGAAGTTCCAACCTTTACCAATTCCGAAAAAGTGGTCGGGCAATCAATCATGAAGATTATCGAAGGTATTCACGGACGCATCATCTTTGCCTCCTTTGCCTCAAATATCTTCCGTCTCCAACAAGCTGCAGAAGCTGCGGTAAAGGCTGGACGCAAGATTGCGGTCTTCGGTCGATCTATGGAAAAAGCGATTGTTAACGGGATTGAATTAGGCTATATCAAGGTACCAAAAGATACCTTCATTGAGCCAAATGCTATCAAAGACTACCCTGCTGGCGAAGTACTGATTATGTGTACCGGAAGTCAGGGGGAGCCGATGGCAGCACTGTCACGTATCGCTAACGGAACCCACCGCCAGGTTCAGCTACAGCCTGGAGATACAGTCATCTTCTCATCCAGCCCTATCCCTGGTAATACGACCAGCGTTAACAAGCTGATTAATATTATCTCTGAGGCCGGTGTAGAAGTGATTCACGGTAAGATTAACAACATCCATACCTCTGGACACGGTGGCCAGCAAGAGCAGAAACTCATGCTTCGCTTGATCAAGCCTAAATATTTCATGCCAGTCCATGGTGAATACCGTATGCAAAAAGTCCATGCTGGTCTAGCCGTTGATACTGGAGTACCAAAAGACAATATCTTCATCATGAGCAATGGTGATGTGCTGGCTCTGACAGCTGACTCAGCTCGTATTGCAGGTAGCTTCAATGCCCAAGATATCTATGTCGATGGTAACCGCATTGGTGAAATCGGTGCTGCAGTCCTGCGCGACCGTAAAGACCTGTCTGAAGATGGTGTAGTACTTGCTGTCGCAACAGTTGACTTTGAATCGCAAATGATTCTAGCAGGCCCAGATATTCTCAGCCGTGGCTTTATCTATATGCGAGAGTCTGGTGATTTGATTCGCCAAAGCCAGCGTCTTCTTTTCAATGCTATCCGCATTGCCCTCAAAAATAAAGATGCCAATATCCAGTCTGTCAACGGTGCTATCGTCAACGCCCTTCGTCCTTTCCTTTATGAAAATACTGAGCGCGAACCAATTATTATCCCGATGATTTTGACACCTGATGAAGACAATTAAAATAAGCTTTGCCACTTGGGCAAAGCTATTTTTTTGTTTTATTTTTTGTCCTAGATGCATGCTTGATAATCCAAGTGCAGCTCGGACTCAGCTCTTCCTCCTGCCAAGCTCGGATGATACTCTCAAATTTTTCAGGATCTTCTTTATATAAATCATTCAGATTATTAGCAACACTTTTTTGGATTGATTTATCCCTATCATCCTTTAGATTCCTTAAAATAGCGGTAAATTCATCAAAATAATCTAAAACCACAGTCTGCTTCTTAGCCCAGGGTAGACGAATCCGCATACACTCGCTGGCTAATCTGCGGACGCGCATGTTCTCATCTTTACTCCACTCAAGCAGCAAATCCATCGTCGCTTTAGGATAATTAGCCAGTAAGGACCGCATGGAAAATTCTCCAGTAAATCGCTTGGTTAATTCCTTACTGAAGCCGGCACTCAGCTTGAATTCCTGACCTCCGTAAAGTTCTAAGTATTTGCCAATCGGCCACAACCAGTACCCTTCTGAGAACATCCCCAAGCCGCCCTCTAACTCCGGACCAAGTATCTGCTCAAAAACCTTCAGAGAATCAGCATAAGAAAGCGACAAGCATTCTTTGATACTCTTTTGCTAGCGACTCCTGACGCTGAGTAAATTCCGAAAACCTCTAAGTCAGCTTTCAACTAGAGACATAAAATGCTGAGCATCAAATTTATCTGTGACTTCTTTCAAGCGACGGCTCAAATCCTCCATAAACCAAATCATAATAATCTTTAACCTTTTTCGCCATAATTTCTAAATCCCTTAACAAACTTCTCACTGCTTCTCGACTTCTGCTTCCTCCTCTTTCTCAGCTAGAAAAAGAGACAATTCATTCAAAGCACCCTGAAATCATATGAAACTTTTGCCATATGTCAGATCAATAGAGATAAGTTCCTCTTCTTTAGATAGAATATCTAATTGCTCTCTCAAATGAAAGAAAAGAATTACCATTATATAGCATAAAAACAGAAGCCAAATTGACTTTCCATCTATTTGAGAATGGCTCAGTCCTAATCGTTTGATAAAATGATATTTAGTGATACCCTTTTTGCGGGACATCTGTTAGACTGGCGTAAATTTCATAGCCTTGTTTGAGGTAAAAATCCTTGGCCTGATAGGATTTAGTGGACAAGGTAATACTAGTCATTCCTGCTTCTGTAGCTTTTTCTTCTAATTCTGCTAAAAGACTTGCTCCCCAGCCTTTTTCTGATACGCTTTATCCACTGCAAAGCCTTGATATGGATATTTTCCAGTACCTGTTGAGAATGGAGCAAGGCAACCAATCGTCCCTCTTCCTTCCGTATCAGATAATCATCTTTTTGGCTTCAGTGAGCATAGCCAGAACCAAAGTTGGATTCATATTGTTCATCAAAGACCCGTTTGATAAAATTTTGCACATCTGTCATTTTTCATATTTCTCTAGAAAAAGCAGGAGACACTCCATGTCCTCCTGCTCTATAGATTAGTATAGATCTAAATAGTTGTCAATTTCCCATTGTGAAACAAAGGTTGCATAGCTAGCCCACTCGATCCGTTTAGCCTCTACAAAGCTAGTATAGATATGATTACCCAGTGCTCCCTTAACCACTTCATCCTCTGTCAGGGCTTTCACAGCATTATGTAAGGTTGAAGGCAAGTCTGTAATTCCTGCTTCTTTGCGCTCTTCTGCTGACATAACATAAATATTCTCTTCAACTGGAGCAGGTGCTTGAATCTTATTTTCAATACCATGAAGACCAACTTCCAAGAGAACAGCCATAGCAATATAAGGATTGGCCATCGGATCTACTGAACGTAATTCCAAGCGAGTACTCATACCGCGATGCCGGAACACGAACCAAAGGAGAACGATTTTGTCCAGCCCAAGCGATATAAACAGGTGCTTCATAGCCTGGAACCAGACGTTTATAAGAGTTAACCGTTGGGTTCATAATGGCAGTATAGTTATAAGCGTGTTTAATCAAACCGCTCAAGAAATAGTAGGCTGTATCAGATAACTCCATGCCATGTGGGTCTTCTGGATCAAAGAAAGCATTTGAGCCATCCTGATTAAAGAGAGACATATTGCCAATGCATCCCAGATCCTGTATATGAAACTTAGAGCTTCGCCATGAAAGTCGCATACAAACCATGCTTGCGAGCAATAGTCTTAACGACTAGTTTAAAGAGCTGAATCTTATCGCAGGCACGCAACACTTCATCATATTTAAAGTCAATTTCATGCTGGCCAACGGCTACCTCATGATGACTAGCCTCAGCTTCAAAATCCATAGTCGTCAGTACATTAACAATTTCTCGGCAGTATTGTCCAGCCAAATCAGTCGGAGCCAGGTCAAAATACCCTCACCTTATCATTTACTTCCAAGGTCGGCTCACCATTCTCGTCTAATTTAAAGAGGAAAAATTCTGGTTCTGGACCAAGGTTAAAGGATTTAAAACCAAGCTCCTCCATATGTTTGAGGGCACGCTTGAGATTGCTACGTGGATCTCCTTGAAAAGGCAAACCTTCTGTTGTATAGACATCGCAAATCAATCCCGCAACACTTCCATTTTCATCTCCCCAAGGGAAGACAGTCCAAGTATCAAGATCAGGATAAAGGTACATATCCGACTCATTAATTCGAACAAAGCCTTCAATAGAAGAACCATCAAACATCGCCTTGCATTAGACAAAACTTTTTCTAATTGCTCATCAGTAGCAGGAATTTCCACATTTTTCATCGTCCCTAAAATATCAGAAAACATTAGACGAATAAATGTGACATTTTTTTCTTTAACTTCGCGCTTAATATCAGCTGCTGTAATAGACATGGTGATCTCCTTATGGAATAAAACAAATAGCTACGGCCGTTTTAACTGACCAAACGTTAGTACAGAGGATGCAAATCGACTCTGCTGTAAAATATCATTGTGCAGTGCTCGACGGACGTCTTTTTCACTCACTGGTTTTTTGGCTTTGACTTCACGCTCGGCATACTTGCGTTTAATAAGCCGCTATATTACAACCTTCTGCAATGTAGTCCTTGATTTCCAACAAGCGATCCATGTCATTGAGGGAATACATTCGGCGGTTGCCTTCTGTTCGTTCAGGAGTAATCAGCTCTTGATCCTCATAGTATCGAATCTGACGAGCTGTCAAATCCGTTAACTTCACGACACTTCCAATCGGAAAAAACCGCTAAATTACGACGCAGTTCTCTTTCTTTTCATTACATCCTCCTTTCGTAAGAATAATCAGAGCCTCAAAATCAACTTAAAAAGAAAGTCCAGCGGCATTCTCAATGACAAAAAGTATAAACGCCAACGTTTCACTTCATCAGCGATTAACAGAATGATGGGCTTTTTACTGATTTTGACTCAAATTTTTTCCTTACGTCATGACTAACAAGGTCAAATAAAATAGCTATTTCACCTCAACTAGCCAAGATTACCACTATTATGTTCCTAAAGATTTATCCTGTCAAGAAGGAATGTCACTTTTTCTGACATAGTTCTTCTTTGTTTTATTTTTAAAATAGGCTCTCAGGCGATTCAGGTCATAATTTACCAACATGGCCACAAAAACACCTAGAAAAGGTCTCAAAAATCCGAGCAAATACGTAAACAATCGTGTCCCCTTCTGAAACAGATAGCGTGATGATTAATAGGCCGATGCACACCAGCAACCCCCCTTGTATTCCTTGGCGACATTGGTCATAATGGTCAACTATAGTACAGATAGGAACGAAAGAGCAAGGCCACCCAAAAGCTGATCTTGAAACACTTTATTAATCAAGATCAAGGCATAGAAACCGCCAATACTATTTCCTAAAATACGAGAAGTTCCAAAATGCACACTCTTATCAAAATCTTCTCTTAGACTGAAGACTGCTGTTAAGGCACCGATTTGTAGATGCCCAACCAAACAGACTAAACATCAGAGGACGATAAAACTGCCAAACCGGTTTTAAAGTTCGCATCCCCAGTGAATTTAGATTTGTCAAACTTGTATTTACTGAAATAGTTCATGCTTGTCCTTCTTCCATCAGATCTATCTTCATTTCTAACATATTTTCAAACAAAAACCTATCTTACTTTTCAGACTTCCGAAATAGTCGAAAACTCTCTTCTTCTAGTCTAAAACAAAGACTTAGAGTAAAGCTCTAAAGTCTTTAGATTCTAATTTTTAATATGGATAGATATAGGTTACGTTTCCTAGGAAATTAGTAGGATTGAAATAACCACGGTAATTATTGATCTGCTTTTGACGATTGTAATTGGCTTCTAACACTTGGATTGTGCCATCACTCTGAACATCCGTTACATAAGCTACATGACCATACTCTCCCTCCGTCCCAAACAGCGATTGACCAACAGCTGGAACTGATCCAACAACGTACCCTTAGTTGCTGGCATTGATTGCCCAAGTGTTGGCATTACCCCACCAATTGCTAGCCCATGGCGCTAACTCTTTCACTCCCCAAGTACATTGTCCAACAGGATAAGAGTTCCCAAAAGTCTGTCGGGTGTTTAGTACAACATCCTCTACATCAGATGCTAGATCAGCATTGCTGCTTGAGGTGTATACTGGACTCGCATAACTAGAACTTGGACCATCTACTTCCAAAACATCGCCTGGATTGATTGTATCAAAGATGAGACTTACCATTTTTTGCGGCCAGATCATGAGTTCATCCATGTGACTAACAATTCCGAGAATCGCCTTGTTGCACCACATAAGAATCTGCCTTAGCAACCTGAAGTCCAGCAATGGCTGAAAATGCAGTAGAGACAAGGATAAGAGCTGTTTTAACGAAAGTCATAGATAGTTTTTCCCCACAAAATTTGATAGTACATCAATCATACACCAGTTTCGATGTCAGCTAGCTTGGTATTATATCTAAAGATTACAAATTCTATAAATTTCTGATACATAAAACGATTAGAAAAAAATAAGAGCAAGATCAACACTAATTTTAAAAGCGATTTAGTACTGATTTACTCTTATTTTAGCAATAGATCATGAGCTTTCTGTTAGAAATGGCTCAATACTGCTTCTCTCTTAGTCTTCTCTACGTTTAGCCATTCCAAATCCAAGGACACCAACAGAAATAGCTGTAGACCTAAATAAGGCATATAAGTAGTATCTTTTGTCCCTGTCTTAGGAAGACTTGTTAACTTTTTACCAATAGAAAGAGAACTTGGAGAAGTTGGATCCTCTCCTTTTGGTTTTTGGAAAGGTCTTGGACTTTCTGGAGTTTGTGGTACGGGTGTTAGAGTACCTACCATGTAGATGAGTAAGTTGCTGAATTGACCTTTACTCACATACGTGTTGGCAAATGTTCCCCTAGAAATCCATTTTCATTTGCAGTGGGTTTCTGCTTGGAAAGGAGATTCAGACTAATTTTTGTAGAAATTCTTCTTTAAACCGAACTCTTATCAGTCCATTCACCGTATCTATCTCTGAAATGGTTTGATCTGTTAAATCCGTCCCAGCTGGAATGCTACTTCCATCTTTTAGTTGCAAGTCCAGACTACTGAAGGTTTTGTAGGTCCCTGTATACTGATCCCCTGTTTGGTCATAATCATCAGTAAAGCTGTACTCCTCTAAATCTTCTGAGTGATTTTGAGGAATCAAACCACCTGTTGAACAGATGAGTGGAAGGTCTGATTGAGCTGAATGGTTTGACCATCTAAGTTCTGATCTGTTGGATCCAAACTCACGACTACATCCTTTTCAGCGTCAGTTTTTGGAACGTTATTAACAACTGCTTCTGTTGCATAACCATTTCCAAAATCAATTTGGTGAGCTTTGTTTTCGTACTTGCCACCTGTTTTGCCAAATTCAGATTTTACAGTCATTGGATCTGTAATAACTAAGGAAGTACCTGTCGCCACATATTTGTTGTAAAATTCTGTTGGATTATCAGCTGAGAAGAGCTGGAATGCACCTTTAACGATAATGTTGGCTTTCTTCAACAATTCTTGCACTTTTTCGGGAGCGACTTCCAGACTATCGTATGCTGAACACTAATACCTGTTGCTGGATTCCCTTGCACATCCACAATCTTAACTAGTTCTGAATGAAGATCTGGCGCTTCTTCTGGATAATCATCTACATAATAAAACCGTTTTGAATTGCTTCTCTTGAAGATTTGTCTCCCTTGTATTGATCCAAGTCCCATGTCAGCTCGTAGTAGTTCGTTGAACCAGCCAAGACTTCTTTACCATCAATGGTAAGGCCTTGATTGTTCTTATTCACTTTCAAAGGCTTGATATAGTTGTTATTTGGATTATCAGGATCATTTGGCTTTACCTGGAGTTGTAACGCGAACAATATTGGACTTAACTGCATAGGCTTCATTAACAGTCAAAGTGAAATTATTCGTATAAGTTGCTCCATCATTCAATACCCGACCAACAACGGTTGGGTAAAGTGTTGCCACAGACTTCGTCAAGTCGGCATTGTACTTAGCTAGAGTTGCAGATGTTGCTTTAAATGTTACAGTATGATTTTCTGCATCATAAGATGTTTCAAAACCAGCACTTGCACTCTTAGTAGCCTCCAAGTCAAATTGATATCAGATGGAAGAGGATCCACCAAGACGAAGGAAGTTGTCTCAGGACGACCGGCTGTTAGAGCTTCTGTTTTTAATTCAAACTTAACCACTGATTGTTTGGCTACTAATGTACGGTCAATTTCCAGACCATCCTCATTTTTGATTTTCTTTTCAATCTGAGGTTGATTCACCAATTGATTATAGTGGAAATGCACGGTTGGTACAGCTGGCGGAGTTGGCAACTGTTTTGGAGTTGGAGCTACCAGGTGGAGTCAGCAAGGATCATAATTTGGTTCTTGAGGTTTTAGCTGGCTCTGGTTGATCAGGCGTTTTTCTGAGGTGGGGTTGGCTCATTTTCGTACACTGGCGGGATTGGAGCTGGTTCCAAAGCCTTTTCTACTTCATAGGCTGGTTGACTTGGAGCTGTTGGCTCTTCTGGCAAAGTTGGTTTTTCCTTAGTTACCTTTGGAACATTGACCGCACGAATTTTACCATTTAAAGAATACCAGATATTTGGTTTTTACCCTCAGTATTATCTTTTCCAGCTACTTGAGGCATTTCTGCACTGGGCATCACATTAGTGGCAGACGTCGCACCAACGGTCACGTGGTTACTTGAACCTGAGAGTTTTAATCGCTCCTGCCCCATACCAAAATTTTGGTGCATCCAAGTATCCCAGCCTGATCCAGGTTCACTTCCTCTTTGGTACATAGTCCAGCGAGCCCCACCTTGTCCTTGTCTAAAGTTGAGGGTCTCAGTCGCATAAATCATGCCATTCTTCTCATCAATAGATGAACCGGAGATCTTGACAAATTTACCGCTATAATCCTTGGCCATCTCAATGGAATTATGTTCACGGTTGAGTGATGCTACTGAGAGGAGCGCGTTGTCAAAATTGATCGGCCGATCCTTTTCATCATAGAAAGTAAATTCATTCTTGATGAAAATAGAAGTGTTCTTTTTCCATCTGACCAGTATAAGCAGAAGCAAAGACACCTAAAGTTGGATCTGTAAAAATTCCCAACCAGACTTTCCCACTAGGGTTTTGGAATTGAGACGCAGGATCAACTGTGTACTTATAAACAATCTTAGCAATCTTTTTCCCATTGTAGTAAGAGTGTTGCAGATTTGTATAGGTTGCTGTAACACTTTGTCCACGTTCTAGTAAAACAGAACCCCACTTAACTTCCGTTTTGTTCCCCACATTAGTAGTCCAGTCAGACTTGTCTCCAATATTTCCATACAATTCCGCGGAAGAGTTGTGGCACCAGCCTCTAAATCTTTCACATTCAGATTATCTAATTGCAGGTTCTTCTTACCATATTAGAGTCGCATCTTTCTTGAACACTTCATCTACGGCAGAAGCTGTCATCATTTTTCCTTCTGTTTCAATAGCAAGCTGGGCATTTGGTTCAAGATCATAAACCAAACTCTGAGCAGAAGGTTCTTTCAAATAACCATCTTTATCTTTGTCCTTTTCAAGTTCCACAAGCGCTTTTTTGATTTTCTCTTGCTCTTCATTGTAGGCTTGAAGTATTGTAGTCTGCTAATTCTGTTTGGTACTAGAGCAAGATCAAGCTTGGTATTGGGTGACAGCTTGGTTTCATACTCTGCCTTTGCTGTTGCATTTCGTTGGCTAATTGCAGCGTTCTCTGCCTTGCAGTGGCTACATTATTGGCGTTATTTTCTTCCACAGCCTTTTCGTGGAGGCTTTTGCTTCTCGCATTAGCCTTTTGAACACCTGCCAATTCCACTTGGTAGGCAGTCAGTTTGTTTTGATAAGCTAGCTCATTCGCGACATTGGCTTCTTGAACGAGTCGCTAAATCCTTCTGATATTGAGCAAGTTTCCTTCATATTCATTTTTAAATAGCTGATTCAGTTGCATTAATTTTGTCGACTTCCTTCTGGTGAGATAGTAAATCTTGTTTGTACTTTTTCATCTGAGCTTGATTTTCAGAAGTCACTTTTTCTGATTCAGTTTGATAAGCTGCTACATCTTTTTTATAAAGATCAGTCCTTGTCTTTATAGCATCAACTTATTTGGTATAATCATCTTTAATCTCTGCTTGTTTTTGGGTACTTTCCATGACAGTAGTCGTGGTTCCTTTATCTACTGTGTCATCTTGGATAACTTTTTACTCCAGCGGCCTGGGCATCAGCTACCGCTTGATTGAGTTCATTCGCCGATACTTCTGCTGCTAAACCACCATCTTTTCTCCAGCTTGAGTCTGACTTTGCTCAGAAACTGCACTAGCTGGCCCTTGAGCCTCTCTGGCAAATTTGTTGCAAGGATTTCCAGTAGTTGTTACTTCTACCTTGGCCTCACTAGTTGTTTCCTTTACTTCCGGCCTAAGACCTGCTGGTCTACAACTGCTAGAAAAGCGCACTTAAGACTGCCCCACACAGGTCTTGGCAATCTTGCTTTTACGAAATCCAAAAACTTCTTTTCTTTTTCATTTTATCACCTTATTCATTTTCATATTCTGTTCTCAAATCTCAAATTTTTGAGACATTGTCATATAATATCAGTTTTAGAGAGACTAAGCAAACATTTAAACCATTTTTTCCCCTCAGCAAAATGGAAACCCTTTAGCCAGTTACTTAAGCAAATAAACTAATAAAAAGATGGCTAAAGCCATCTTAATATGATATCTTATTTCTCTGTAAGTCTTTGCCAAGACCAGGAAGTGCTTACCTTCAAGGAGTTCCATTGATGCTCCACCACCAGTAGAGATCCATGAGAACTTGTCTGCACGTCCAAGGTTGATCAGCGGTCGACTGAGTCCACCACCACCGATGATTGATTTCACGCCTGGTTGTTTCACGATAGCATCCATGACACCGATTGTACCAGCTTGGAAGTCAGGGTTTTCAAATACACCCTTAGGTCCGTTCCATACAACTGTTTTCGCACCAGTCAAAGCTTCGTCAGAATTTAGCGATAGATTTGGGACCGATATCAAACCAAGGAAGCCTGGGATCCACTGCTTCACCTTCAGTGTCTTTCACTTCAGTGTAGTCAGCAAATGCGTTTGCTTCTTTTGAGTCAACTGGCAAGATCAATTTACCGTTTGCTTTTTCAAGAAGAGCTTTAGCAACATCCAATTTGTCTTCTTCTACAAGTGAGTTACCGATTTCGATACCTTGTGCTTTGTAGAATGTGTAAGTCATACCACCACCGATAAGAACTTTATCAGCTTTTTCAAGCAAGTTTTCGATAACACCGATCTTGTCTGAAACTTTTGAACCACCAAGGATAGCTACGAATGGGCGTTCTGGAGCTTCAACTGCTTCTTGGATGTAGGCAATTTCGTTTCTCAAGAAGAATCCAACAACTGCTTTTTCAACGTTTGCTGAGATACCAACGTTAGATGCGTGCGCACGGTGAGCTGTACCGAATGCATCGTTTACGAAGATACCATCTCCAAGTGATGCCCAGTATTTACCAAGTTCAGGATCGTTTTTAGATTCTTTCTTGCCGTCAACATCTTCGAAACGAGTGTTTTCAACCAAGAGAACTTGTCCATCTTCAAGAGCGTTGATGCGCGCTTCCAATTCAGCACCACGAGTAACACCTGGAAGGAAAGCAACGTCTTGACTAATTTTAGCGACCAAGTCAAGCGACTACAGGTGCGAAGATTTTCCCTTCTTTATCCAGCTTCTTCTTTTTACACGACCAAAGGTGAGAGAGAGATCGCACGTCCACCTTGTTCAAGGATGTACTTGATTGTTGGAAGAGCAGCAGTGATACGGTTGTCATTGTGATCACGCCATCTTTTACAGGAACGTTGAAGTCAACACGAACGAGAACTTTTTTCCCTTTCAAGTCAACGTCTTTTACAGTAAGTTTTGCCATGTTGCAAAAACTCCTTTTCATATTTTATACGGAACTATTATATCATATTTTCTAAAAGTTTTTCTTGATATAAAGAAAGTATTTCACAAAAAGAACTGCAATATGAACTGCGCGCAAAAGTTAGATTTATTGTATAGCATAGCTTTTGGGGGTCAGTACAAACTTCTTCTTTTTCTAAGGTCCTCACATTAAAGTGTGGGAAGAAGATTACTCTAATTTTATATAATAACAAAGTCAATATAAATTAAATTTCTAACACTTCATCTCTTTATTTCTCGACTGTTAATAAAAGAGACTCAAATGAGCCTCTTTCTTTTTACTATTGAATTATTTAGCGATTTTCGTGAAGTATTCAAAGTACGTACAAGTTGTGCAGTGTAAGACATTTCGTTGTCATACCATGATACAACTTTAACCAGTGTTTACCGTCAACGTCAAGAACTTTAGTTTGAGTTGCATCGAACAATGAACCGTAAGCCATACCTACGATATCTGAAGATACGATTGGATCTTCTGTGTAACCGTATGATTCGTTGGTGCTTTGCTTTCATAGGCGCGTTTACTTCATCAACTAGTTACGTTCTTTTCAAGAACAGCAACCAATTCAGTAACTGATCCAGTTGGAGTTGGAACGCGTTGTGCAGATCCGTCAATTTACCGTTCAATTCTGGGATTACAAGACCGATAGCTTTAGCGGCACCAGTTGAGTTAGGAACGATGTTTTGCGGCACCAGCGCGAGCGCGACGAAGGTCACCACCACGGTGTGGTCCGTCAAGGATCATTTGGTCACCAGTGTAGCCGTGGATAGTAGTCATCAATCCTTCAACAACACCAGAAGTTATCTTGAAGTAGCTTTAGCCATTGGATGCCAAGCAGTTTGTAGTACATGAAGCACCTGAGATAACTGTTTCAGTACCGTCAAGAACGTCGTGGTTAGTGTTAGTATACAACTGTTTTAACGTCATTTCCACCAGGAGCAGTGATAACAACTTTCTTAGCACCACCTGTATGCAGGTGTTTTTCAGCTGCTTCTTTCTTAGCAAAGAAACCAGTAGCTTCAAGAACGATTTCTACTACCGTCAGTAGCCCAGTCAATTTGTTCTGGGTCACGTTCAGTGGGAAACTTTAACGAATTTACCGTTAACTTCGAATCCACCTTCTTTAACTTCAACAGTACCATCAAAACGACCTTGAGTTGTGTCGTATTTCAACAAGTGTGCAAGCATTACTGGGTCTGTAAGGTCGTTGATGCGAGTAACTTCAACACCTTCTACGTTTTGGATACGACGGAAAGCAAGACGACCGATACGACCGAAACCGTTAATACCAACTTTAACTACCATTAGTGATTTCCTCCTTATGAAAATCAAAAAATTTTTATTATTGTGAAAAGAGTAACTTGAATCACTACAAATCACTTTTCAACATTATTATTATATACCTATTCGAGGCAAAATGCAACTGATTTCATCGTTGTAAAAAGAAACTTGTTCATTCTTCCAAATATTTTTCACTGATATTTTCTGAAAGGAATATTTCACGATGAAAAGAGCTTGACACCTTAGAAAGCTAATCAAGGACAGTATGAAAAATTTGCAAGCATTTTCCTTCGCAAACTTTTGATCTTTTCTTATTCTAATTCTGACTATAGAAAAAGTCCCAAGAACCTTCCATTCTTGAGACCTTATCTTTAGTTTGAACGCCTTACAATGAGGATTCTATTTCTTCTTACTGACTATAAATTGAATTTCTAAAATCATCTGATTCTTTGAGGTAAGCCTTATAAACAGCCTTCTTCAGTTTTTGAACAGGTGTTTCAATGAAATTAAATTTTTGAACTGTAGTATGGCCTGCTATTTGATCAAGTTCTTCTTTAACAGCTTGATCCATCAATTCCCTCAGTTTTTCTGCGTTCTCTATGACATGAGTTCTGCCATTGTAATTGATAGAAATCGGCCTTAGCTTACTCAGATTTGCTATTCTCTCGCTGACTTGTTCTTTCTTAAACTGAGCATAGGATTTTCCTGCTAAGATCTGTTCAAAGATGTACTTGTCAGACAATGGTTTGTTTTCTGCCTCTGCTTGACCTTTATATTGGTTGGATACACTATGGCACAGAAAGCCTTCACAAGTATCCTAAGCGGCCAACAATTCAAAAGCTTGCTTCCTGAAGCTGATATCTCCACTCATGCCACTATCATTCTCACTGACACCGTAGATCGTATCAAACATATCGACAGTATAGTAGCCATTGGCATCTACCTTGCCAATCCCAGTAAATCCTTTGATGAGAAAACGATTCACTACGATATAATGATCAATCAGACTGTAAATATCTGTCAGTTTGCTAGCCTCGGTCTCGGTCAGAGCCTTTGTCTCCTCGCTCTTATGATTTGGTTTTACGGCTGAATTAGTATAATTTACAGGGCTTCTAGAACCACTGGTTGCAGTTGGCAAGAGTTGCTTAAAGTAGAGCATTTTGCCACTGGTCGCCAGATTCTTGGTTGCTTCTGCTTCTAAATAGTCCAAGCTATACAAGACATCAAAGCTACCGTGCATATAGTTTTTAAGATCGGCTGCAGACTGGAAGCGTTCTGGCTTCCTATTATAGAAACTATCTTTCTTACTCTCATCAAAAACAAAGTTTAAGTTGAAGTGAGTGTCGGTTTCAGGATAGTAGGAATTTTCAAAAATACCTCGAGCATAGAACTCCGCGCCTGTCCCATCTCGTCTGCCATAATTGTTAAAAGGCACTGTGCGATCCAGCAAGTGGGTCATCTCATGAGAATAGGTCGCTGAGCCTCGATCATCCAGTACCCTATCCATGAAGTAACGCACACCGGCACCATTTGCCTCAGCACCAACAGTTTGAGCCGGAGAATACATACCGAGCGGTGACATGAAATTCTTCACGCCTTGATCGGCATCTGGACCAAACTCTTTTGACCAAGTCGTTTTGATTGTTGCGCCCTTATCATCAGGTGTTTTCATGGTGTCAACGATTAAACGATTCGTAATCAATTTTGAACGATTGTTTTCTTTGGTGATTCTATAGAGTGTATCTACATAATCCGCCTGACGGTTTGCGGTCAAGTCTACTAGAGCTTTAACTTTTTCTAATTCGGTCTTATATTTAGCCTCATAATTTTTAGCTAAAGTCAAATCCATATACGTTCCGATATTGCCATAAGTGACTGTCGCAATGTTTGTAATCGCGTAGATGCTCGGTTCTTTTATGTTGACCAAGCCCAAAAGAGTCGCACTATATTGTATTGTCTGCGATTCGCCACTTGCTGAGCTTCTGCGCCGTAGTGAGCTGGTTCAGATGTCAGCTTCGTATACAAACCGACATTTTCATCCATGATTTTCTTTTGATTTTTCTCTATAACAATGGCTTTTGTAGCTGTCATCTTCAGCCAAAATGTCGCCATCCATATTTGTAAGGGTTTTCCGATTGTAATCAAGGAAATCCAACAAGCTTCTCTTATCTGTTATTTTCCCAAAATACTTTTCAAATGTTTTCGGACTATTGGTTAATTTCATTTCATCGTAGGTCATAGAACCCAGATGTTTCAACCAATCCAGGGATGTCACATCCTGCTTGCCAAAGGAGCTAGGATTGTAAGCTAGGATGTCGCGGATATTCGTGTCTCCGAAATCGATATTGTAAAATCGCTTGATATAAGTAAACCTAAAGAAAATTTTTTCCTTATTTTCTTCTAAATCTTGTTTTACTTTTGCCCGATTTTCAGGACTATCACCAAGGACTCTTAAGGTATGAGCTGCAACTTTTTTCAAGTCAGCATCCAAGTTCTTACTAGGTTTCCTCTAAAAGTCTCTCTAATTGATAGCGCTTTCAAAGATACTCTTTGCGCATGAGCTGCTGACTTCTTTGTCAGTGATATTCGGCCCGACAACTTCAATTCAATCTGGTAATAAGATCTCCAGGCTTCGTAGAGTCGGCTGGAGAGGCGGTTAATAGATCGTTCAACGAGATCCATCGATTTCATTGCTCTGCTGGCCTGGCTTACATCCACTACATTTTCAGCTCGGCATTCGGTGGTAGTTGATGCGGTTTCTCATCGCTTACTCTATCAAAAACCACACGAGGTTTCATGGATTTTGTTTCCAGAGTCCTTTCCACAGGAGCCGTCAGTTCACCCGTTTGCGGATTTACCGCATAAGTCCGCATCAGAGTTGATTCACCAACTTCTCCAGCGACTTCCTCTTTCGATATTTTTCTCAAGCGACGGGTCTTTCCTGCGCTCTCTTCTACGATAGGAATCAGTGTGACAATTTTTCTACATTTCCGATTTTTACCACTTTATCGACCGGAGGGTCACTTCTTTTTGCTTTTTCTCCTGCAGTAACTTGACCTGTTTGGTGTTTAGCTGATGGTTGTCTAATCTGTTTCAGAACCACTCTTTCCATCTAGGAATTCCTGCTTCCCAAAAATTCAAACTTGGATCTGCTTGGTAGACAGTTTTATTTGGGGATTATCTTAGTTTCGATACTTGGTTTTGTGCCCACTAAGATGACTTCATCTACCTTCTCAACCAGTGTCTTCTTAGCGCTGGACTCCAGCAATTTTTCCGCTCGTTTTGATCTAGAGTATAGGTGAAGGTCGTCTCTTCTTTTCCGATGACGCCTTGAATCTTGATTTTTCTGCTTCCGACTTCCAGAGTATTGTCAGCCTCATAGATTGTTCCATACGGAATGCTCTTTGTTTCAACTTTTGGCTGTGGACGATGCTTCCTCCCTGAGCCGCAGACCACGATAATCTCCAGTCACTGGAGCAGTCAACTGTAACTGTCACGAAATGACTCTACGTTCTTCCTGCCTTCGACTGTTTACCTCTGTCGGCACAGTTCGTTGACCATCAACTCCCGCTTGAATGACCTTCGTTTGCCCCTTAGGCAAAGTCGAATCTTCTTGACGACTGGTTGTATAGGCTACAGCTGTTTGCGACGTTTCCAATTCTGGCTTGACTGAAACCGGACTGGTCTCACCTTCTTGAGGGTGTTTACGTCGATTCAACTTTGGTTCCAACTGCAATGATCTCTCTGTAACCGGGGCTGTCGTGACCGTATCCGAAACGACGGTACGTTCTTCCCACTGCCTTCAAGGCTTGTCACTTCTGGTAAAATAGTACGCTGGCCATCAGCTCGTTTGAACCACGTTTGTTTGATTGGCCATCAAACTTGAATCTAGCTTGCTCAACAGTTTGCATATGGAATGAATTCTTGCGAAATCTCCAATTCTGGCTTCACTGCAGCTGGACTTGGCTCTCGCTTCCTGCAGGGATGGATGTTGATTCAACCGCCGTATCAGTTGCCTTGATTTCTGTTACTGGTTCTGTCGTGACTGTATCCGAAACGATGGTACGCTCTTGTCTAGCTTCAATCGTTGTTACTTCTGTCAAGATGGTACGTTCACCAGCAACTCCCGCTTGAACAATTCTTGTTTGCCCTGCAGACGCATCGGATCTGCTAACGTTCAGCGGTTGGATGCAGAACAGCTTGTCGCGGCACCTCTAATTCTGGTCTAGCTTCAATCAGACTTGAAACGCCTTCCTGAGGAATAGATGTTGATTCAACTTTAGTTCCAACTGCGATAATTTCTGTTACCGGTACTGTCGTGACCGTATCCGAAACCACTTTTCTTTCTTGCTTGCCGCCAACTGTTTTGACCTCTGTTAAAATAGTCCGTTTACCAGCAACCCTGCTTGAAGGATGTTTGACCTACAGGTAGTCGGGTCTTCCTGCTCAACTGTCGGATAAGAAACCGATTCTTTCCGAACTCTCTTAACTCTGGCTTGGCTTCAACAAGGCTGGAAACACCCTCTGAGTGGAAGAAGTCCCTCCCCTCATTTTAAAGCTTTTGGACATTAGGATCTGATATTGAGACTGGGTAACACTCCGAAATTGGCGCAGAGAGCGTGAAATAGAGGTCAGGCTCGGAAGCTTTTCACTCTTTTCTCTCCACAAAATAATAGCCCGTAAACTCACTGTAGCCTTCTAGCTTATCCGGACTAGCGATAAAAACTTTCCTTCACTGCACTGGCAGGCTGGTTTAACTCTGCTAGATGTTCCCAGCGACGAAATCGGAAGCAAGGCCCGAACCTAGCGCCATGACTGTCACCACGAAAAGCTTTCCTCTTCTTGACCAACGTCAGGAATACCAGCCAGATGCCAATTCAAAAGAGCTGGAACTAGGTTCCTTGAAAGAAATTTCCTGTCTAGAGCAAAAGTGGATGTGCTTCGATAGACAAGGTAATGTGGTCTTTCCTCCTTCTATTTCAATCTGATTTTCTTGAAATTTTTGTAACTCTACCTTTGAGATATCGGGTGAGCTCTTCTCTTCTACATAATGGGTAAGAAACCAATTTAGGAAGATGTTCGTCCATCATACGCTTTCTCCTCTTGAGCCAACAAAATAAACCCGTCAATAAAACGGAACAGAAGTCCCTATTGTATACTTTCTCAAGAAAAACGATGTTTTTCTTTGAACAAGTAGCTTTTTCATAATAATCTCCGCAAACTTTTTCTAATCTTCTTTAGTATGTCAGACTACTAGCAACAAAAGATTTGAGTAATAAAAGTATACTTTTCTATCCATGCTGGTTTATACTAGCCCATCATTGCTCTTTCAAATGAGTTTGTTCCTAAGACATAGCACTCAAAAACAAAATGTTCTTGGAGACTTTTACTCATTTATAACACCCTTATGGGGCACCTAGGCTTAATAATTATGCTTCACACTATGTTTTTGATCATTTCTTCTTGTGCGCTGACCCAGGTACATCTTCGTGAGTGGTCAAATACCAGCCATGAAGGTACCGCGTCCTTGTGATGCTGAACGAAGAACTGTCGCATAACCGAGCAGTTTCGGCAACAAGTGGAACATAGGCACGAACGATTTGGCTGTTACCGCGGGCTTCCATACCATCAGCACGTCCCGACGACGCGCTGTTACGTGAGCCCATAACGTCGCACAGGTTTTCTTCACGGGAACAGTGATGGTTACCAACATCATTGGCTCAAGGATGGCTGGTTGGGCGGTCGTAGCCGACAACTTTCCAGTATGCAAGTGATCTTTGCATGACCTTGAAGGCTGTTTCAGATGAGTCGACATCGTGGTATGAACCATCGGCAAAGGTTTAGCTTTCACGTCGGCGATTGGGGTGAAAGCCCAGCAGGGACACCATTGGCCATGATGGCTCAGCAAACACATTTTCTGCCGCAGGGATGGATTCACGTGGAACCACACCACCAGCGATAGCATTTTCAAACTCGAGAGCACTTTTTCCTTCTTCGTTTGGTGTAAACTCGATCCAAACGTCACCGAGGTGACCTTTCACCACCAGATTGGCGTTTGAAGAATCCACGGAAGCAGAGTAGCGGCGCGGAATGTTTCACGGTAAGTGCTTGCGAGAGCACCTACGTTTGCTTCAACCTTGAACTCGCGCACGCCCACGGTCAACAAGGACGTCCAAGTGAAGCTCACACCATACCAGAAGAGATAACTGTTTCACCGGTTTCAACGTTTTGTTTCTACACGGAAAGTTGGATCTTCTACGACCAATTTTTGAAGGGCGATACCCATCTTATCTTGGTCGAAAGCTTTGGATTTTGGCTCAACCATCAATTGGATAACTGGTTCTGGAACGTTGATTGACTCAGGGATGATTTTAGCGCTTTTCATCTGTCAATGAGTCGCAGTTGTGGTATCTTTCAAACCAACAGCGGCGGCGATATCCACCTGAGTAAACGGTGTCAATTTCTTGACGGCTGTTGGCGTGCATTTGGAAGGACCACGTCCGATACGTTCACGTTAACCTTTAGAAGTGTTCAATACGTATGAACCGCTGTTGTTCAGAGACACCACGTGTCCCACGGAAGAATGTTAAACGACCTGCGAGATGGAGTCAGGTGTGATCTTGCAGAGCAAGAAGGCGCGAATGGCTCTTCGTCAGATGCCTGGACGAGTTTCTTCATGTCATCTGTCTGGGTTGATACCTTTGATTGCTGGGATATCAGAGTGGAAGCTTGGAAGGTGGTCGATAACCGCATCAAGCATCAGTTGAGCGCTTACTGCTCTTGAAGAGCGGGAACCACACAATACTGGAAAGAAATTCAACGTTGATGGTTGCTTTTGACGGATACGCGGCTTTCAATTCTTCGTGATGATTTCTTCACGCTTCAGGTAGTTTCATCATCAGGAGTCTTCATCGGTTTTCCGCAACTGCTTCCACGTTGCACTCACGGTGATTCTTGTGCTTGTTCAAGGTATTCAGCAGGAATATCTTCTTCCAAAATATCACTGTACCAAGGTCGTTGGTATAGATTTCAGCTTTCATCTTGATCAAGTCGATGAGTACCATGAAGTGCATCTTCAGCACCGATTGGCAATTGAATTGGATGAGCGTTTTGTCGAAGACGATCGTGAAAGTGTGCTTACTGAGTAAAAGAAGTCAGCACCAATCTTGTCCATCTTGTTGCATAAAGTACGGATACGAGGAACTCTTGCACTCAGTTGCTTGGCACCAAAACTGTTTCAGTTTGAGGCTCAACACCTGATTGAGTCAAGAACAGTTACCGCACCGTCCAAGATGAAGAGAACGTTGCACTTCGATTGTGAAGTCCACGTGTCCCGGTGTGTCGATGATGTTTCACGGTGGTTATTCCATTGAGCTGTTGTCGCGGCAGATGTGATAGTGATACCAGCTCTTGCTCTTGCTCCATCCAGTCCATTTGTGACGCACCGTCGTGAGTTTCACCGATTTTGTGGATTTTACCAGTGTAGTAAAAGGATACGCTCAGTTGTGGTTGTTTTACCCAGCATCGACGTGGGCCATGATACCAGATATTACGAGTTTTTCAAGTGAAAAATTCGCGTGCCATGAGGTTGTTTTTCCTATTATTTCTTTAGCACTCTTCTTAAAGCCTTATGATGTCGCTTGGAATCATCCTAACTAATCCATCCATTTGATTTTATAGAGTTTTACAATTTATTATAACATTATTTAGACGGATAGGCAGGACCTCACCCGTTCTCAACGTTTTCATGCTATGTGTTGGTTTTTAACTTTTAGATAAGTTGAATTGAACTCGGGCTAAAAGCTCGAGTTAACTACTCGAACCCAAGCTAAAAGTCTGGAGAAAAAGATGAATCTCATTGGTTGTCAAATCGCAACCTGCTTCGATTCCTATCTCTGGACTTTTCTTAACGCTTTCATCCCTATATTACCAGCAGAAGTGCACAAAAGTGCAGTTAGCTTCAGCCATACGGTGAGTGCTTCAGTTGTTTCAACACTTTGCACCTGTGTTGTTAGTCACATCCACACATCTTTCTTTGCAGGCGAGCGATTGTTTACCAACCAACGCAAAGTCCAAGTGTTGTACGACGTTCTGGGCGAACTTCAACCGGAACGGTGAGTTAGACCCACCAACACGGCGAGCACGTACTTCAGAACAGGCATGATGTTTTTCCATAGCTAGTTCAAACACCTAGGGCGCATCATTTCCAGTAACTTCTTTAATTTGTTCAAAAGCACCAGTATACGATTGAAGGCGTAACACACGTTTACCATCAAGCATAACGCGGTTGATAAGACGAGTAACAGTTTTGAATTGTAAAGCGGATCCGGCGATATACTTCGCGCTTAGGCGCACGGTTTCTGACTCATTTTCTTTATCCCCTTTCCTTATGCTTTTGGTTTTTTAGTACCGTATTTAGAACGGCCTTGTTTACGATCAGTAACACCTGCTGTATCAAGCGCACCACGAACGATATGTAACGTACCCTGGAAGGTCTTTACACGTCCACCACGAAGAAGCTCAACACTGTGTTCTTGCAAGTTGTGACCGATACCTGGGATATAAGCAGTTACTTTCAATCAGTTGCTCAAACGTACACGAGCAAATTTACGAAGGGCTGAGTTAGGTTTCTTAGGTGTCATAGTTCCGACACGAGTCGCTACACCACGTTTTTGAGGTGAGCTTTCACGAGTTGGAACACGCTTAAGACTGTTATAACCAACGTTCAAAAGCTGGTGATTTAGATTTTTCTACTTTGATTTTACGCGGTTTGCGAACCAATTGGTTAACTGCAGGCATCTACTTTCTCCTGTGTTTTTAATTTTGGTGATGGCATACTTGGTGACAGCTACCATCTGCGTGTACTTTTTGCAACATTTGTCACATCGTCTCTAGTACACTTTTTGAGAGACCATAAAAGCAGTACCGTCTATCATTATAACTACAGTACAAAAGAGGTCAATAACTTTCAATTATTTTTACTCTATATCTTAAAAAGAAAAAGAAGCTCAACCGAACTTCTCATATCATTGTGTTGTCGTATTAGTTGCAGAGTTTGCTGATTTTGTACGGAGCCTCAGCCGGCGTTGGCGTCTGGTAAAATGGGCTGTTGCTGTTGAGGAATCTGTACGATTGTTTTACTCCTGCTTGGGTCGCTAGTATAGTCTCTTTAACAGCCTGAATCCTAGCTTGAAGCTTTTCTTTAGCTGTAGCATCTTTTCAGTTTATCAACAGCTACTTGAGCAACCGCCAAATTTTTCATACGTTTGCTCTGTCTCTAAGTTCTTAACAAGAGCTTCAGCATCTGCAGTTGCTTGCGCATCTATGGTTTTTGCCTTTTCCGAACTTGACACGACCTGCTTCGTGCTAGCACTCGTTTTTGGAACTTGACGATTGACTATGGAGATAGCCTCTGATGACGTTTGGCTCGTCTGATAATCTGGCTTCATAAAAACATAACCAACTATTAAAAAGAACGATTAGTAGCAACAAAACTCTAGCCGAATCCAAATTGGACTTCGGTCAAATTTATCAAAAATTTCTCCATGCATATCTCTATATCCCTACTTATTCATTATCAAAAATATTCCCAACTTCGACATCAATTTTATTTTTCTTTTACATCAATACTTGTAACTTTTAATGAAAGTTTGTACGCAAGGTGCTCTCTTTTCTCCTGAGCATTGTCTGCAAAGACAGCCACACCTGCTAGCTCTGATTCAAATTCTGTAAGTAAGCTAATCATCCCATTGATTGTACCGCCCCCCTTAAGGAAATCATCTACAATTAAAACACGACTACCCGCTTTCCAGACTACGCTTGAGACAAAACGCATCTTTTCAATGCGATCAGCTGATCCAGATACATAGTTAACACTCAACGGTCGAACCTTCTGTAATAAATCCCGACGCAACTGACAAAGGGAACATTTAACGTATTAGCTACTGCGTTTGCAAGAGGCACTCCCTTAGTTGCTACAGTCATGACAGCATCAATCTTTTGACCTCTAAAAGCTTTCGCAATAATGCGACCGATACTGTTTAAAATAGAGGGAGTACTCAAGAGGTCTGATAGGTAGATATAGCCTCCCGGCAAAATCCTATTGCTTTCTGACAATTGGTCGCGCAAACTCTCGACAATCTCTCGAGATTCTCTATCAGAAATAGAAGGAGCTGAAAAATAACGCCCCCACCTGCTCCGTGATCGTTTCAATAGTGCCAATCTCAATCTCTTCAAAGGCCCGTTTGATAATCACAATATCCTCAGAAATAGAAGATTTAGCCGACTCATATTTTTCTGCAAAAGTATTTAGACTGGTCAATTCATAAGGATGGTTCAAGAGGTAATTTGAAATCACCACCATACGATCACTTCTTCTTGGTTTCATGTTGTCACCATTCTTGTTATTTTTCTTCGATCATAACATACTCTATCAAAACGAACATTATTTCAAATATAATGCTCATTTTTCGTTTTTTCTTCAATCTAAATTCGGTTTATAGAAGGATCGATTGTCCATGGCAAAAATGCGACTGGTCATTTCTCCTTCCCCTACCTTGGCCAGGCTCCTGTCATCATCATCATTTCTGCATCCAAGTTATCAATCATATGAATACTCAGCCCACAATCCTTGGCCGAACAGGACTTCATACCTAACAAGCCGTGATGGCTCAAAATAACATGACGTAAAACAATCACATCTTCCTTGCTGTCGTCAATTTTTAGCTCTAACAAAAGCCTTCGTTATCTCTTCATCAATTAAGCAATATGTCCAATCAAGTTGCCTCGAACGGTATATTCCGTATCATCAGGACCACTAGCTCAATTACTTTCTTTGCAAGGTCGTACAACATAATTCCAGCAAAGAGCAAACTCCTGTTGAGTTGAGGTGGATATCTCCAATCGCATCAGCCGCGAACCATAGGCGTGTAGCTAAGCCAGACCAAAAGCGATGATTGGTCTTCATGCGCTGGATAAAGAATAAAAATTCCTTGTCATACTTGCTGTGCAGAGCGCGGACAAGTCGTTTGCCGTAAATTGGTTCAATCTTGAAAATCATCTGGGCCAGATAATCACGCAAAATCCTTTGGATCCACGAGGCTCTAAAGTCAGCTGGATTGCTGGCTCACCAGCCTTTGGAAGTCGTAAAACCAGTTGATTGACCTGAGGGCGTGTTGTTATAAACCTCTCTACGCCCCTGCATATGGACAACTTTTCCAGCTGTATATTCGGCTACGTTATGTGGCTGAGCATCCCAAAGTTTTCCTTCGATTTCACCACTATCATCCTGAAAAGTAAAGGCGACATAATCCTTCCCAGCTCTTGTCTGTCGAACATCAGCTGATGTCAAACAGTAAAACCCTTTCAAAAATTCATCTTTTCATTTGGCTAATTTTCATTGATTTTCCCTTTCTTTCTGGCGCATCTAGTAGATCATACGCAAATCTTCATCTGATAACTCTATCTGACGCAAGGTTCGCTCAATAGCATTTGTTCTGCGAGTCAGCAAATCATCAATATTTCCTGAAGCGTGTTGCAAGTGCTTCTGAGCCTTGACTAGGATACCAGCAAATTTATTAAACTCCAGCTTGACACTGCCCAGAACCTTTGCTAATATCATCTGCACTCTTTTGAATATTTAGGTTTTGAGCCAACAGATAATGAGTTGAGCAGGGGCTGATAGGTTGATGGGCCATCCTATCTGCTCCTCTCTACGAAGACCATCGAAGAATTCCCGGATTGCCGGACAACTTCTGAATAGAGGCCTTCTGTCGGCAAAAACATTATCCCAAAAATTGGTTGTAGCAGGTGGCGCTAAATACTTGCTATGGATATCTTTTGCAAAACGTTTAACACTATTTAGCAGGCCTTGCGATAGAGTTCAATTTCTTCTTTATTACCAGACTCATGAGCATCTTTCAAGCGATAGTAATCAGCCAAAAGGAAATTTCGAATCAGTTGGCAAATAAACATAGTCTTGATCGGTCTGGCCTGGCAACTTGACCGCATACTCAACTCTTTCGCTAGAGCAGCCTGAACAGTAGCAAACTCTCGCTCGTACTGACTTGGAGTCAAGATATCTTCGATAATCTGACCCAACTGTAACTCGCCCATAATACCGCGGGTTTTAGTATTTGAGAGGACCTTGTTAAGAGTTCCGACATCACGCGCAATAGTCTTTTGCATTTCTCCTGAGCCACGATTGACGTTCCAATTGCTTAGAAACAGATTCGAAAGAGAGTCTGAAGTCGAGTCTGAAGAGTCTTTTCAATTTTTCCTCTACAGTCTGCCTCATTTGCTCTAGACGCGCTTCATTAGATTCTTGAATCTGTCTCATGCGTTCATCTGTCTTATCACGATTCTTGGTCAAAGTTGTCACTAATTTCTGTCCGTAAATCTGTTAAATCCGGTGTAAATTTGTATGTAGAGAACTAAAGCGATCGCCTAGGCTGATTTCTAAGTTTTTGTTGTAGCAAAGGAAGCTTGTTTTTCCTGTCAAGCGGAAATCAAGCTGATCTGATAAATGGTCCAGCCTGTGTTTCAGACCCCTTGAATATCTGTGCGCTTGGCTCTGCCAAAGTAAGAAAAACCAACAGAAGGTTAGCTACCAGCAAAATAATGATAAGTATCTCCATCTTATTTCCTATCTTTACTATACATAATCACCACATATCCCGAATCAAAAGACAAGGAAATGGGCCTACCTATAAATTCGTTAGAAGCGTAAACTTTTTTAAAGATCATTTAAAGGATACTTGGCTCCTTCAATGGTCAAAGCAATATCCTGCGTGGGCATAAAAGCAATATAGTCCATTCCTTCTACAGCCTCTATTAAATGTTTGCCTGCTGGTCTATAGGTCAGCAAATTTTGTTCATCTTGCAAAGCAAGTCGCTCCATATAAGGAGCAATCTTTGGATTGCTAGGAAGAAAAACATTGGCTAAAGTATGGTCCATACGACCGCCAAATGTAGCAAAAATAGTCACACTTGCATCTGGATAACGCTCAAAAGAAGCTGTAACAGCCAACTCAAGATCTGTATCATCTTTTTCAGGCTGGGCGCATAGGATCTCTTTAGCTTGCTTTTGAATGAGCTCAAATTCCCGCTGGGATACAGAGTCGAAATCTCCCACCGCCAAATCTGGGGCAATCCCTTGCTCTATCAAATGGAGACTACCTCGGTCCACACCGACCCATACATCAGCATCTGAGGGTAATTCTTCTAATTGACCTCCAGCCACTAGGACAACCTTAGTCATGTAAGGCTTCCCGCAAGGTTTGAACGATGGTCGATTATCGACCTTTTGAAGACGTAGCTACCTGCTACAAAGACGTTAGCGCCAGGCGCTTTTTGCTGTGATGGTTTGATTGTCAATACCACCATCAACCTCGATATCAAATTGTAATTGTTCTTGTTCCCGAAGGCTCGCTAACTCACTCACTTTAACCAAGGTCTCAGGCAAAAAGGCTTGTCCGCCAAAACCAGGGTTCACTGTCATCACCAAGACTTGGTCTGACCGCCTAACACATGCTGAATCGCTTGAACTGGGGTGCCGGATTGAGTTACGACACCTGCTTTTACTCCAGCTGGCACGGATTTGTTGGAGCGCTCCATGGATGTGAGAGTCGCTACTACATGGATTGTAATAATATCTGCCCCAGCACGAACGAATTCCTCGATATGCTTTTCAGGATTTGTAACCATCAGATGACAGTCAAACACCAATTTGCTATGTGGACGCATACTAGCTACAACACCCGCTCCAAAGGTAATATTTGGCACAAAGTGGCCGTCCATTACGTCGATATGAGCATACTCGGCTCAGTACGCTAGTTTTTCAATTCACTTTCAAAATTTGCGTAATCAGCGCTCAAAATAGATGGTGCAATTTTAGACAGTGTCATGGTCTTTCTCCTTTTTCCTCATTTGGGTAATTTTAGCTGTTTTTGTAGGTCTCTCGGCGATTTTTCAATCTCACTGAGAAAACTGAAGATGAGTTATCAAAGCGAAAGTTGCTATCTGATCACTTTCTACTGCTGGCTTGACAGCGCAATTCGGCTCATGGGTATGGGTACAAGTACAGAAACTTACAGGATGGCTGAACTCAGCAATCTCGAGGGGCAACGCTTGATTGAGATCTTCAGCTGTACTCACCTCGTAATCCGAAAGACGAAAAATCCTGGCGTATCCGGCAATCTTCCCGCCATTTAGATTGTAAGCTGACAGCCCGTGTCGTATGACGTCCTCGGCCCAAACTTTCAGAAATCTCTCCTGTTTCAAGGCTGCAGGTCTGGAGCGATTTTATTGAGCAGAGTGGACTTTCCCAGCGGTCTGTCCCATAAAACAGTTATTTTTGCCCACTCATGTGGCAAAGTTCATCGACAGATTTAATTGCTTATAGCCAATAGAGCGATAGATGCATAGAAACTCCTCAACTCATCTCCACGCTCCAGCAAATCCAGTTTACTGATATAGAGAATCGGATGAATCCTATGTTCTAAAGAGAACCAAGAAACGATCAGAAGGGTTGGAATTGAAATCCGGCTCCTTAGCGCTCATAATAACGACTGCCTGATCAATATTGACAATGGGAGGTCGAACCAGGCTATTTCTACGCTCTGCTATTTTTAAAATATAGCCTTCCGAGTCCTTCTCAGCTGAAAATTCGACTTCATCACCGACATAAGGTGTCTGACCTTTCTTTCGAAAATTCCCCCTAGCCCTTGTCTGATAGACTTGCCCTTCCGACTCTACGTGGTAGAAGCCAGCTAAAGCTTTAATAATTTTTCCTCGCAAGATTACTCCTTAAAAGTTAATACACTCATTATAACATGATTGTTTTTAGCTTGCTTGTTCTCTAGTAAAATCGGAAATTATTTCTTCATGAAATTCTCAAAAGCTGATAGATAGCAGATTTTGTAAACGCTTTCCAAAAGTCATATAATAGACAAGAACAAAATACTCTTTATCCAGATGCCTCCTAGCGAATAGAGTTTTATGGATGATGATATAACAAAAACGGATAAGCCATGTAGAGCTTATCCGCTTTTTTATCTTGTATTATGAAAGCTTTCTCTGTTCTATCCAAAGAGAACAAACTAATTAGTTATATTTTCTTTTAGACATCAACAGAACTCCTGCAAGAAGTGTTGTCAACATTCCAAGCACTGAGACAAAAAGACTGTCATCCTGTCCTGTACGAGGAAGAGCTTTTCCAGCTCCTTTCGAAGCTTGAGTACTAAGCTTGCCTGCAGAACCTTTAGGATCTTTAGAGTCCTTAGAGCCTGTACCTCCTTTATTAGTTGGTTTATAGCTATTAGTCAAGATATAACTTCCATCACTAGCCTGTTCCAGATGACTACTATAACCTTCAACTGTTACTTCTTCTACAACAGTATAAGTAATTTTCTTGCCCTTATTGTTCTTAGGCAGGGCTTTTGATTCAAACTTCCAACCAGTAGCTTCTGTCACTTCCAGCTCATCTACTACCTTGTCTCCATCCATAATCTTGACCTTGATAGATGTTGGACGCTTACCATCTTGGTTATTGGCATCATCCCAAACCTTTTGACCAGAAATTTTAATGGTTTCTGGAGTATAAGAGTTGGTGATAGTGAAATTGTCAATCTTGGTCTCATATTGAGTAACAGCATCTTCAGAAAGTGTATAGACAATTTCTTGCCCATCTCTGTACTTAGGAAGGTTCTTAGATTCAAACTTCCAACCACTATTAGCAGTTAGCTTCAAATGTGTCAACAATGGTGCTTCCATCCATTACTTTAACTGTAATAGATGCTGGACGTTTACCATCTTGATCGTCTGCATCATCCCAAACCTTTTGACCAGAAACTTTAACCTGCTCTGGAATATAAGAATTGGTAAGGATTTGACCTTCTACTTTCGGACTATAGCCTTTCTCTTTCAATATAGCAACTGTCGCATCATCCTCTTTGACAGTATAGGTAATCAATTGACCTTATCAAAATTGAGGCAGATTGGTAAGCTTGCCTTCCAAGTGTTAGCGACTACCTGATTATCAACTGTCAAAGTCAGAGTCTTACCTGCGACAGCAACTGGCTCTTGACCATTGACTGAGCGATAGAGTTGAACTGTGATAGATGCTGGACGCTTGCCGTCTTGATTGCTTGCATCATCCCAGACCTTCGTCACAGCATACTCTGTACTTTGAGGGGTGTAAGAATTGGTAATAGTGAGATTGTCAATCTTGGTCTGATAGTCTGTAACTGCTTCTTCTGTTACAGTGTAGGCAATTTCTTGACCCAACTGCATGCCAGGAAGTTCTTTCGATGTAAACTTCAGTCTGTAGTGCTATCACTTCAAATTCATCCACAACAGCATCGCCATTTTTCACTTTAATCTTAACAGAAGCTGGACGTTTGCCATCTTGGTTGTCAGCATCATCCCAGACTTTTTGACCAGAAATCTTAATCATCTCTGGAGTATAAGAGTTAGTAACAGTAAAATCTTTGATTTCTGTTGTGTAACCAACACACCATCTTCTTCAATAGAATAAACAATCTTTTTGACCATTTTTCAGAGCACTGGCAGATCTTTCAAATTTAGTTTGCCATTGATCAGCGACCGTCGCTTCTTTACGCAACTTCAGCCTCGACACCACCAACTGTCTTCATCAACTTAATCTTAATCTTGCTTGGACGCTTACCATCTTGATTCTCACTATCATTCCAGGTCTTTGCTTACAGAGATTTCTGTCTTTTCTGGTGTGTAAGAGTTGGTAATGTTGTAGCCGTTGAGATTGGTTGAATAACCTGGCACAACTTCTTCCGTTACTGTATAGGTAATCCGTTGGCCATCCTTGTAGACTGGCAAGCCAGTAAAGTTATGAGACCAGCCTTCTGGCTCTCCGACTGTTTGGCTAGTGATGACCGTCAGCTAGATTTAACCGTGATAGAAGCTGGACGCTTGCCATCTTGATTGTCGCTGTCATCCCAAAGTCTTAGCTTCCAGGCCACCGTCGTTGTTTTGCTGGCGTGTAGAGTGCGTGATGTTGCTGATGCCGTCTACCTTGCTCGTGTAGCCTGCTGCTGCTTCTTCCGTCACAGCCAGTATAAAGCGGTCTTGACCTGCGCCGCATATTTAGGAAGTGGATTTGATTCGTATTTCCAATCTTTATCCACGCCTGTTGCTTGCTGCAACTACATCAACGACATCTTGGCCTTTCATGATTTTGATACGTAACGATTTTGGAGCGCTTGCCATCTTGGTTATCAGCATCATCCCACTTCTTCTGACCAGAAATCTTAACTGTTTTCTGGTGTTATGATCAAATGATGTTGTAACAGCCGTCTACCGCTTGCTCGTGTATCCTGCTACTGCTTCTTCACTTACTGTATAAACAATTTCTTGGCCTCTTTGCATACTTGGGCAATGACTTAGATTCGTATTTCCATTCGTTGTAGATGTCACTTCACTGTTCATCAACAACTTTATCACCATTCATAATTTTTGATCTTCCTGCAAGTAGGACGTTTTGCCATCTTGGTTGTCTGCATCGTCCCACTTCTTCTGACCAGAGTACGACTGTTTCTGGTGTGTAGAGTTAGTGATATTGCTGGCCGTCTACTTTGCTAGTGTAGCCTGTTGCTGCTTCTTCTGTTACAGTATAAGCAATCTCTTGGCCTCTTTGCATACTTAGAGTGAGTGACTTGATTCGTATGGCCACTCGTTAGCAGATGTCACAACTTGCTCGATCTACAAAGCTGGTCGCCATTCATGATTTTAATCTTAACAGATTTTGACGTTTGCCATCTTGGTTGTCTGCATCGTCCCACTTCTTCTGATGACCAGAAATTTTGATTGTTTCTGGTGTGTAAGGGAGTTGGTAACACACTATAACCTTCTACCTACTGGTGTAGCCTGCGCACTGACTTCTTCCGTTATAGTATAAGCAATCTCTGACTCTCTTTGCGCATACTTAGGTAGAGGGATTAGATACATATTTCCAATCGCATATCAGCTGTTGCTAACTTGGACGTCAACAATGTCTTGACCTTTCATGATCTTGATTTTTGACAGAAGCTGGACGCTAACGCCATCTTGGTTGTTCGCATCGTCCCATTTCTTCTGACCAGAAAGCTGTAATGGTTTTCTGGCTGATGGAGTATTGTAACAACAAATCCTGCAGTCGCGTTCCAGTGACTTGAGTTGATAATCGCAGTTTAGCTTCTTCTTTCTAGAGAGTATGCGACTTCTTGTCCCATTTTTCATACTTGTTCAAGTCAGTAATTCAGTTGCCCACTGGTCAGCTTCGGTCAGAGTGCGGTTAGCGACTTCTGATTTTGACCACCTACTTCTTCTGTGGAGTTTACAACAACATTGGTCGGACGTTTGCCATCTTGGTTTCTCTCACATCTTCCCATGCTGGCTGATGAAAATCTGGCGTACGACTGACTGGTGATCAGTAGATTATCCTGATCCACCACAGAACTTCGCAGCCCTCTACCTGATCCTCACCAATTGTATAGGTGATTTTTTTACCACTTGCATCAAAGATTGGCAGATCTGTAGCTTGAGCTGTCCATTCAGCATCTGTACTTCCACCTGTCACTGTCAAGGTTTTGTTTGCCAACTTTTGACCATCAGCATAGATGTCTACAGCAATCGAAGCTGGACGCTTACCGTCCTGATTACTCATCTTTCAAACTTTCTTAATCGTACAAAGTTTTGCTGGCATTTGGATCCAGTTCATTCTTAATTGTTCTAACTGCGCCCTCAGCCTTGATAGTCACCATGCAGTTGGCTTATTGTCTAGTACATATCCTTCAGGAGCAGTTACCTCTTCCACTGTAAAACTGACCTTTTTTAATTTCAGCATCAGAGAAAGCTTGTGTTGAAACACGACCATTGGCGTCTGTTGGAGGCAAGATAATTTCCTCACCACTTGGAGTTGTCACTTTAAAGACAGCTCCTTCCAGCATCTTACCTGTCTTAGAATCCTGTTTGTAGATGACTAGACTATTGCTGATGTTCGCCGTAATAACTCCACCTTCTGTAATCCGGCTGCTACGTTCGATAGTAGAAGCCTTATTAGTAGGTCGATCATCTCCGGAAAGGTAACGTTTACGTATCAACTTCCATTTGAACTGCCCATTCGGCGCAAAAGATCCATCAGCTGGAGAAGTTGTCATATAGTTCAACATAAAGGCGTGATTTCTTGGATTAAGAATGGTCAAAGTGAACTCGGTGTATGTCTCATTGTAGGTAATTGTGTAATCCTGTCCCTCTTTTAAGATAACCGAATTCGCGATGCACTTGATAAACTTTGAGTGTATTCCCTTGACGAAGGACTAATTGCTCTGGGACCAAGTGCATCGACGCACTGTCATCTGGAATGGGAGTCCTTGATTACGAGTCAGGAGAGTCATAAGTCTTTTGTTGAGTATTAATCCGTACTGTCCAGTTGTGTGAATAGTCTCCACTCTTGCCGAGAATGGCTGAGTTGTATGGTTTCTTAGCGATAACTCCACCAATCTTAGCAAAGTTTTCTCCTGCTGTTGAAAAACCACTCTGTTTGCGCTCATTAATGGTGACCTTGTGACTCATGGTCCCTTGAGTCTCTTCGGGATCATATTTCCAGTCCTGCTCAGCGCCCACTTTCGTTGCTTGGAAGTCAAAGAAGAAGCTTCCCTTCACTCCACTTGCAGTCGTTTTTGCCTGATACTCTGACAGGTTTTGAAGGGTAACGGTGATAACCCCACCTTTGCCAGAACCATTTGACTGCAACATGGCAACCCCAAGTTGTACCTGTGTTTCATTATCTGTTAGGTTAAAAGTTGTACCATTAGCAATCGTTGCTCCATTTGGAACTGTGAAGGTAAAGGTAGCTCCAGATCATTCAACCACCTATTATCATAAGCTGACAAAGTCAAAAGTTGGCTCACTTGGCGATAATTCCGCCTTGAACTAGGTTGTATGCTCCACGTAACTTTGGTAGCTTCTCAGTCCATTTGCGTGATCCCAGATTTTTATCTCTGTAGTCGCATTTTCAAATTCTGAGCCTGAGCTGTTTCTGCAAAGACATTCATGTCAAGCAAAAATAAAACAGGTAATACAAAACCGTGCTTTAAATTTCATTATATATTCTCCTTTTGTTTTGTATAAATACTCACTAGTCATGTGTATCAGATAGTCTTATCAATAACAATATCATTAACGATATTTATCAAAGATATAGAAAACCATTTTCTTTGCTACTTTTCCTAATGACTCTTGGCGACTTTATATGTCTTATAATAGAAAGCAGGCGCGAGGTGGTGGAGCAGCAGACACGCGTAGCGTCAGGCGACCATGTGCACATAGAGCAGCGAGGTTCAAATCCCTTCCTCCGCATAAGACGAGAGAGTCGAGTGGCTCTCTCATTTTTATTTTTATCAATTTTGATACAAATCGTTTCCAAACTCTCTATTATAGGCCTTCTAACTATACTCTCAAAGCATCGCTCAGAAAGCGCAAAAGCTTCAAGTCAGTGCCTCTCCTCCAGACGTGCCATAGGTCGGCTTTTCTAAAACTTTGCATTTTCTAACAGCAGTGTGCTTGACAGACTGGTTACCGAAATAACTGGTCAGGTTTATTCCAGAGAGTTTTTCCGGCGGTGGACAAAGCTGGCGGCAGAGACCTATGAGAATTTCTCATCACGTTACCTCAACTGCACGCTGAGTCTCTGCGCACCATCTTGAGAATCGCCGAATCTACATTTGGTGCTGGCACAAAAGACTGTCCTCGGTACGATAAAGGCTACCTTGGCCGTCATGTAATACTGGACCGCAATTGACAAACTACCATGAGCCTTGGTATTCGGCTGAGCCGAAATCGATCCGCCACTTCTTTTGCATCGTCATAAACTCACTAAAAGGAATCCCTCTCAATCAAATACATAGAATAGGCGTCGTGATGGTAGGGCAGATTTACCACTACGCCAGTAGAGTAGGTCTGGATTCTTAAACTCTGCTATATACTGGGTACAAATCAACCTTGGTGAATATCCTGATTGACCACACTGTCACATTGTCAAAATCGCTGGTATCCGCCAAAATCGGCGCAGACGATCATCAATCTCAAAGCCATAACCTGCGGCACTTTCTGCCAAAAATTCAAGTAAAGCCCCAATACCGGGGCCAATCTCAAATAACATTGACCTTTTTGTCAATCTCGGCTGTATCCACAATCTTCTGGAGGATGTTGGTACATCGTCAGGAAATTCTGACCGAAAGATTTTTAAAGGTGAAACCGTGACACTCGAATGCTTTGCCGGAGTCACACTATGGTCTGCAATTCTCATCTTTCTCTTTTCTTTTCGTAATTTTTCAGGTGTAGAATGGTAAATCAGTTCAAATTGACTATCACCATTTGCCTCTTCAATCATTGTTTTAACAAGGCCTCTGCTTGAAGCGTCTCTTTTGTTTTTTGTAAAGTGGGCTCCTGTCACCACTGATATTGCGAAGTTCCCATGCAACTATCATTTTTCTTGAACAAGAGGAGATAACTATCCTCTTCAAGAAAAGCAAAGCACCACCTACCGTCATTTCTTCAGACATGATATTCTCTCTTATGGAACAATTGTCATCTCCTGCACTAACAGGGGCTTCCTGTCAACTATGATCCTATTTACCTCTTCTACTGCTTTTGGAATCATTTTAGCTCGGCACTTAGTTTTCCATTTCTTTGAAAGAATCTTGACGCTGATGCAACAGCCTGCTTTGAGATACTCTGTTCCATTGACAATGTCGTCAGACACCAGCAATCATGTTTCCTGCCGGCTCGGTCACACCGCTCCATCTCTTCATCAAAACCATCCGCAGACGTTTGTCCCAGTCGGTAGAGAGATAGCTTTGTCGGCCATCTTTTCTTCTCGAACTGGTAAATCTAGGCCTGACCCCTCTAACATTACTTCCCTTGGCCTCAATCGCTCGGCTTCAGGAAGTTCTCTCCTCTTCGCACCGGAATGAGGAATTTAGCCTTAGGTACCGCCTTTGATAAGAAGCCATAATAAAAGCTGTCCAAGCCAACCAGCTGTTTGTCTTTCAGAGCCGGCTTCACGCTCTAGCTGTCCAAGTAAAAAGTAACCATCTCACTCACATCAGGATTCGCGACAGGCACCTGGATCATCAGGTGATTTGAAAAATCAGGTTTTTCTACCAAAGCTTTGAGCCTCTGATGCACACATCATCTGAATTCATGATAATTCCTAGCGCACCATTAAGGTAAAAAGGCTGAACCCAGTTTTAATAAGCTTCCTTGTCCCTCTCTGTATTTTTCAATCCGTCTCACCTGGGTGTTTGGCCTGGACTGTCAAATGTTTCTTTGTAATGATGGTACCAACGAGAAGTTTGAGAGGTGAATCAAAAGGATCTGTACACAGGTAGCCACAATCATCCCCTCAGCTCACAGGGTCTTTGAAAACATATAAGGGCTCTCCTGTTAGTACCCGAATAAATCACATAGACCTCATCTGCTTCAAGTAGCTTTGTCTCCTGACCAACTTCCTCAAGGTGAGCACTAGCCAGATGAGTATTCTTTCTTCACTCCCCTGCCGATTCTCTACAATCCCATAAGAACAAACGCAAAATTTCAACACTATCTTCTAAACTAGCTCGCAGATAGTCTTCATTGCTCATATCTCCATTCTGCATTTCCACAAAAGATGTATAGAGGGCATCTGTATAACTAGATAAAAGCTGGCGCTCATCTATCTTGGACGTAGACACACTTCTCCTTTTAAGTCGACCTACGACCCTCCAGATGCGACTGCACAAACAATATGGGCAAGGGCTCGTCTGTCAAGCAGTTAGAATCTTCTTTTCCATTGCTTAATTTTTCAACCGTCAGCTCGCCAAAAGACTCAAAACTTTCACCAGGATTGCAGATCAGCAGGCGATCGCCTATCTTGAAGCTTCCTTTCAACCGGCCCAAGATCAGTACCTGATCGGGATTTCACAAGCGCATAGTCACACTCCCCAAGCAAGCACTTGCCTCAATTGTATCTTTTACAACTTCTGCTGCAGACTCTATCTCTTTTCTTCCCAAAATTAAACCAAGCCAATCTTCTATTTCTCCTTATGAACTTTATTTTTAAATTTCTTTATACAGTTTATCCTCTTTACGCAGGTCATTTGCTCAAGCCAAGCGCAAAGTTTTCATTCTGTTCTTCCTTGTATGCAAATGCGTGTATAACTTCTTGTGGCATTTCTCGTCATATAAAAAGCTCCTCTGTAACCATCTTCTGTAGATAAGGCTGTAGTAGACTTTCGTCATTTCCTTCAGGGCTAATCAGAAAATCTCGACTTAATTTTATAAAGATTTTCATAAAAGCGCTGAGGGTGATCATAGCGGCATGCATATCTGCTTTTGAGCATTGGTCACACGAATCGCTCTGAACTCTTGACGCACCTTTCCAAATGCTTCCATATATAAAGCGACTGGCATCAACAAAGGCCAGTTTATTCTGATAATACAGGTCTGGCTTGGGACTCGAAAATGTTTTTGACCAGATAAATTTTCCAAAATCAAGCTTCATGAAAGGGTAAAGCATCAGTCCTTGGGAAGAAATATTAATAATCGACCCACTTTCTGACTTTTCCAACAAGCCCTTCAACAAGGCAGTAGAAAGTAAGAGGAACGCCACATTGGTCGCAAACTGCTTTTCTAATCCATCTTTTGGTAATCACAGGGACTTTTAACCTGACAAAATCAAAATCCAGCGCATTGTTAATTAAAACATCTAGAGCCTCTTCTCTTTTGAATATACTGTTCCTGCTTTCCTGACGCTCTTCATCTCAGATAAATCAACTAAGATGTAATCTACATGTCGATTTCCTGTTTGTTGACGGATTTTCTCACTGGCTTGCTCAGCTTCTTTTCGCCGGCTAAAATAGAGTCTACTGACCACCCTTTTCAGCCAACTGTTTAGCCTGGTAGCCAATGCCACTATTGCCACCTGTAATAATTACTCGTTCCTTTACTCCGTTAGACTGAATACTACTTACGCATAGATTCTTCCACTTCCGCCAAAGTCACCCCAAACAATTCCAAGCGCTCAGCAGTTTGCTTACCATTACAACAGCCGATACGGAGCTCTTCACCCAGATACTCTCGGCGCTGACGGCTGTCACTTCCCATAAGTAGTCCCAGTCGTACGATGAGGTCGCCTTTGGTGATGTCAAAATTATCCTCATCATCAAGAAATATCCAAAGCAAACCAGCCAATGCCTGCTGTAAATCCTCAAATGAAGCGTGCTCGACTCCGAGCGATTTACCTTTTGTTGCTCAGGCTTAGGAGTCGCCCTCATCTCGACGGAGAGAAAGCATGCTGAGCAGTTGGCTACCTGCACTGTAATCATTCGACGGACACGCTCACCATTGTAGTCTGGATCGGTAAAGACAATAACACCACGCCGCTGGTGCAGTTTCTCAATCCGCTCTAGGTCTTCTTCATTGATAGCAGAGCCTCTCGTCTCATAAGTGTCAACTTGGTAAAATCGCTGAAGATTGGCGAGAGTCATCACTTACCCTCAACAGCAACGATTACCTGAGGGATATATATTCTCGGGTCAAGACCAAACACCTTCTTTGCATTTTCATGGTCGCCTGCGCTTACTGCTTCAGGCAATCCACGTAGCTCGGCAATTTTCTCTACCACAGGCGGGTATAGGCTGTTTTATTTTCTCGACCACGTTTGGGAACAGGCGCCAGATAAGGTGCATCAGTCTCGACAAGGATTTTATCCAAAGGCAAGTTCTGCGCAACCTCCTGAATATCTGTCGCTTTCTTAAAGGCAGACAACTCGAAAAGGAAACTCGTCATCCCTAGCTCGATAAAGCGCTCTGCCATTTCCAAAGAACCCGAATAAGGTACGTGCATACCACCTCGAGGGCCTACCCCTCACTCTTAATCATCCATCATAGGTATCCTCCAATGCGCTCACGTGTGTGTGAACGACAAAGGGCAGGTTCAGCTCTTTGGAGAGCTGGACTTTAGCGTCAGAAACACCCGCTCTCTGAACATCCTTGGGCGCAGTCATCCAGCGTGATAGTCCAGCCCAATCTCGCCCCAGAGCCAGCACCTTGGGGGTGACGAAGCTTATCCAGCAGGATAGGCTTCCACCGCCTCATCATATAAGTCCCAGCCTCAGTCCGGATGCCAGCCAATCAGTAGCATAAAGCTGATCATGCGCTGTCCGGTAACTCCAAAGGCGCTGCTCAATGGTTGGTCGGTCAAACCGACAATATTGTGTGCAACAACACTCACTCATTCTTTTGGCTAATTGAAGCTCCTCTGCCTCTCGCTGACCAGCAAATTCTTCCACATTTAAATGTGTGTGTGTGTCAAAAATCTTCAAGATTTACTTCCTTGTATTTCCTGTCGCTATTATACCAAAAATGACCTATCATCAGAAGTCTCTTCAAAAGCAGAAAATAAGATAGTCGCCCATTCAACAGCTATCCGAGTCACTTCTCAAAATAACTGCAGTTTCTGACGATCTTTAATCGATAATTTTTGATGTTTTCGACGAAGAATATTATTGATTATCGATAATGTGTTATAGTTACTAAGAACTAAAATATTTGTCAGCGCGGAGGATATTATGACCAACAAAACAGACTGCTGAAGATTGGAGCATCGGTCTACAAAATCAGCGTGTAGCCTTTATTTTATTGCTTCACCATCTTAATCTTCCTAGGTCCTTGGATTGTAAAATCTTATTATCGTCTTTCCTTTCCTTCCTCTCGTTCAAGGCGAGGCCTGATTCTGGATTTTGCTCTTGCTAGGTTACGCCTTTTAGGGACCGGCTTTTGACCTGTATTGTCCATCTTTATCGGCTCCTTTATCATATCCGGACAGGACCAAGTTTTCATTCAACAAAACGTTCAACATCTCCCGATACTTGGGCTGGGAAGTTGGAATTGTCGCTCTTATCTCACTTTTCATGGGACCGACAGTCCATCTCACCTATGCTCCTGGTGACAGTTTCTTGCCAGTATTTTAACCCTCAATCATTTCGATGCTCATTCGCAATGCTTTTGTATGAGGCTACTGAAACTTCAAGATCAAGTAGACTACACGAATTTAGAGGGCACCTTGATTCCAGATAAATTTAGACCTTGTCATGGCACAGCGGCGTATCAGTGCCGGGCGCTATGGCTGAGCTGATTGATCTAACACCCAGCCAATCTATCCATTTTGCGATAATCGAGGCCAAGGCGGTTCGCTTTTCCAACTCTCAATGCTCTTTGTCGAGAATTGGAATGCCAACCAGCGATATATTAGAATATATTCCAGGATGAAGAAGCAGTATAAATGGAAAGAACTTTACAAGAACAGATAGAAGAAGCATCGACTATCAGCTAGACGATCTAGAGGATCTAGAAGAACAGACGATCTTCAGCCCTTTAGATGACGCACTAAATAAAACTCTTTAAAATGGAACCATAGTCTATCTTATAGCTTATTTTTACACTGCTATCCTAGTACGCTTTAAAACTATTTACTCTCTCCCAAGTCCACTATCGGTCTCTTTGTACTCTCGACAGAGTTTCCTAATCAAAAATTACATACACACGTCTCATCCCATTGCAGAAGGCTATGCCATTAGGAAACGAGAGTCACTCTGACCATTGCTCAAAGCCATGGCTTTATAAGCATTTGCACATCAGCAACTAGATCCAATTTTTAGCTATCCACCTCTCTTTTGCCTTCTACGTCCTGTCCCGTACAGGTTGGCTAAGTCAGGGGCGCTTAGGGATTATGGTTTGGTTTGATATGGTTCAAGCTTTCTACACTCTGCCCTTTAAAAACTTTTATGGCTTCTTCATCGTCTTTCTTCACGAAGAGGAAAGCTCTGAAAAGACAAATGACAGCTATTCAAAGAACTTCCAACATCTTGTCATTCTAATTGGCAGTCTCTTGGCATCGGGATTTCTGGTCTACTTTTGTTTGACCCAGCCAAGTCAGGTCTCCAGGTAATTTGCAAACCTATTCATACATTTAACTAATTTTAGCCAGACCTTCTGACTCACTTTTTCCAAGATCGATACAAGCTACTATACTGGCACAGCTATTCCTTGCCATTCCAGCCAGTCTCACTTATATGGACACATTGTGGTAACTTGCTAAGTGAAAGAACTCTACTTTTAACTACCAAGTCTTTCCAAGAAAAAGTTCAGCCACTAAGGGCTATTCCTAACTGCGGCATATATTGTCATTGCGAGCTTTGCTTGTGACCTATATCCTCATAACAGGTCTAAGCAGAGCTTAGGAAATCTTCTGAGCGCTGGAGACTGCTATTACAGAAGCCATCTCCTCAGCGTCTTCTACTATTGCGGTCACCGATTTCTGGCAGCTGGTTCGAGTATCTCTTCTTCATTCTTGCTGTTTTGGGAGCTTTTATCTCATCTCTAAAACCGCTCACGGGATCAGATAGGTACACGTGCTTAGCCACACTTACTCTTTTATATTTGCCACCTTGCAACCTTACTTGCAGGATGGAAATTATTTGGTGTCTATATTTTCCTTTTGGACCAACCCCTCTACAGTTACTTTCCGGCTGGATTTGTCCCTCGTCTTATTGGTTTAGTGTTTGCTCATCTTGATTCGACTGTCTAAGCCAATCCAGGCTATTCGCATCGGCATCCCTTTGTACTGTGATTAGTTTCACCATACTTTGCTATCTATATCCAGTGCTTTTACCAGCGGAAATAAGAAGTAGCTGTAATTAACCATATAAAACAGAAAGAATGTTAAATTCTTTCTGTATATCTTCTTAATATTCAATAACAGCCCACTCCATTTTCCCAATTCAAAAGACTATTTACATTCTAAAATCACACGTCAATAAATGATCATTGATCATGCCAATTGATTACCAGCATATATAGTAGTAGAGCCATCAAACGAAAATCCTTTCTCTAAGTTTGCCTTATAATCTTATATCGGATAAGATCTGTTCGAGCGGGTACCTCTTCAATACTGGACCATGAAATTTAAAATTGGTTTTATTATTTTACAAAGACCAAAGATAGGGATCTAAACGCACCGATAATCCTCCTTTAATTTTTATATAGAGACTTTAGCATTTTTATAACTGCCTTTATTATCAAGCTTATTTCAGTGTCACTCTTTGATCGCAGTAATTCTTCAATCTTTTTGCTCGTCATATTTGGAGAGTATTTCAGGATTGAGGATTGTCATGAGGCTCTCGTCATATCAGCCATTTTGATAGAAATAGTTTGCCAACTCACAAGCCCACCTGCTGACCCTCCCAAAATCAACGGCTTTTAAAATAGTTTATGCTCATCATGCACGGCGCTGATCACGCAATCATGATAATTTCTCTCAAGCTCACTAATTTTCCAGCCCAAGCACATCTATCTGAACCATCTTTATTTCTCCTTACAAAATTTATTTTATTAACATCATAAAATTTACAATTCACCCACACATGGGATATCTTTTACAGAAGTAGCTAGCTCCATTTCTGTCTGTCTGCTAATAAAGGCCTTAAAATATTGTTTCATATCTGACTCCTTTATTATTTTTCTCTAAAACTAGTATAATGTAAAAAGGTGTCATTTTTGTCATTTCTTTTAATAAAAATATGGGTTTAGCATGAATAAATCTCAAAAGAATTAACGATATGTATTTTCTCTCAATAAGAAAGAGACAATTCAATCCTAAAAGATATTATGAATCAGATCTCACATTTCAGCACTGTCATGATGATATTTGACCAGTGAATCGTTTGGAATTCCAATTTGATTCTGACTTGGGTCACTGTGGCATGTTATAAAATTCTTAGTAACGACTTGTTATCTCCTATTATTTTTCTCTGTAGATGAAATTTCTGCCTTGTATTTTTCCATGCTGACTCTGGAAAACTACAATATGTGCCCTTTGATATAGACCTGCAAAAATTAAAGAGAAATTTGAAAATTCAATTTCAGAACAGCAGTTAAGCAAGATCACAAAAATTGAGAAAAATCCTTCAACAGCAAGTCGAAAACAATCAACAACTCTCAACTGAGAATAATTCTTGATATTCTATTACGCACAAGAAAGAAGAAATTTTTCCCTATTAAGTATGAACAACAGTCTCTTCAAGTTCAATTTATCAAACTATTTAGCCACAAAGGAGACTGGTATGTAGAAGTCCTAAATAAAGACACTGGCCAAAAGGAGCTTTCCTGCCAGTCTATCGACTTTAGTCAATAAATTTAACACACACCAGTGGTCTCGAAGTTTCACTGATTTTCTTTATTATAATCGTTTTTGATTAAGCGGCCAAAACTTTGCGTCCTTTACGACGACAGTTGCAAGTACGCGACGTCCGTTTTTAGTGAGACATACGATTACGAAACCGTGTTTACCGCGCGACGGATTTTACTTGGTTGATCAGTACGTTTCACGATGAATACCTCCTCTTAGATTCTTGTATTCGTTTAGCCGACTGGTTGTGATCAGTTACTAAACATACTTCCATTCTACTATGATTCTAAACCTTTTGTCAATAGTTCCAGAAAATAAGTTTCCTTTTGGGAACGTAATTATAGAGACCTTGTTGCTTCATAAAAATGGAATCAGGGCGAGTCATGGCTTCATGCAAACAAGACAAGACTTCTTCTCTGGGCTTGCCCGAGATAGATTAATATCATGCCATAAAACCTTGCCGGACCCTGACCTTCTTGGACTTGTTTTCATAAGTAACTGGCGATTATCTTTCGCGTCCCTTCAAAGCGTTGACTGACACCCTTGATTTGAGGAAAATAATAAACTGGCTTTTTCAATCGGCACTTGCAGGATGCGATTTTGCTTTGAAAGACTATATTCATCCTTCTTTCGCTCCATGAAACTGACTTCAAGTGATACCCAAAATCATCTGCACTTCCATACAAACGCAAAGCAAACATGGGTTCCGTTATCTCCCCATAGCCTCTCACATAATTCCAAAAATGAGGGCGCAAGACTTGAGCTTGATTCATCCACTGGCTAGCTCGCTCCAAACTTAAATTCGGATAAAGAGCCTGAAAATCTTTAGCTAAATCCATAAATTCTTTGCAGTTGCCTGCCCTTAGCCCTCAGATCAACATGACCTCACGAAGGTCTCCCGCTTTTTCTGGAGCAATATACTTGGTACCTTGATAAGGAAGATAAGCTTTTATCGCTGGGAAAAGTGACATAAAATTTCCTTTCTCTACTCTCTATAATAGAAAACATCAGGGTTATTAACAACAACACTCTGAGTTATAAGAATTCGATCTTGTTTTTTATCAGAAGCATCTGCTATCGTTTTGATTGTCCGCAGTCACAGACATATCAACACCTGCTGGAATAAATAAGATGGCTGCACCCGGACCTCCAGAGGATACTCCACCTTGTAAATAAGAATCAATCATTCTAAAATTATCTCCCAATTTTAGGTCGTTATTAACCAAGCACATTTTTATCAAATACTAATTCACTCCCTTGCCATTTCTCCATCTGCCTTCGATACTAGAATAATCTCCTTTTTGGATGGCTTCCAAATCCAATTGAGACGAACCACTTTGTTTTCTGATTTCCAACACTTGTCGTTGCTTGATAGTTTTCTATGTCTTTCCACTTTAACGAAGATAGATCAAGCTCTTTTTTAGATTCCGTCCCAAATACTGTATGTTGTCCGCTTTCAGAATTTGGATCCACACCAGCTATTTGAAAATCTGCTTCTTTTAGGACATCTACACCACTATTATCTGATCTCAGTTGATAAAGATAACCCTTAGCATCAGGGCTTAGAGAATGCCATTGAGCATAAAAGACTGTTCCATCAGTATAAATAGTTGTGACCTCTCTGCTTCCACCTGCCGAAGCAACTCTAGATTGTGCTAAATAAGTAGAAACACCCTGGTTTAAATAATAGATTGCGGCCAAATAATATTGACCTTTGAAATAGTGGCCGGTTAGCAATTCTTTAGTGCCGTTTCCATCAATATCATAAAATGCGTATAAATTTGCTCGCCCCTCTGATGTATCATTTTTTAGACTATCCAAAGTACTTGCATATGCTTTTTCATCTTGCTCAATAGAATCCGAAGAAGCTTGCGATTGCTTTGATGGCTTTGGATTACTTGAAGGAGATGAATGATCTCCCTTCGGACTACATGCACATAAAAAAATTGCGCCTGAAAGTAATAAAACAAGTATTTTTTTCATATTCTTTCCCTCTTTGATTTTCTACATTCAAACTATTATCTATAAAAGAAAGGAGACAGAGACAATGGCGTCTCAGTCTCACTTTGTTGTATAAAAAATTCTGACATAGTCAATAATTGAAGCTTTTACTCGCTATCCAATATCAACTACAACAGTAACGGTTTGGTTCATCGCCTTCTGAATAGCTAGTAACTCCATCCATTTAGAAATGATTCGGTGGATGATTTTACGTTCGTTGTTAGACATTGGATCTGTTGGCTGGCTACGACGCTCTTCCAAAAGCTTTATTGGCTAATTTTTGAGCGTAACTTTGCAAGACCTCAGCCCGATGTTCCACAGAGTCATTGACATTAATAGAGATATAGAAACTCTTTTCGTAACAGATGTAAAGGTAATTTTGAGCCAATAGTTGCAGAGCTTTGAGAACCTTTCCGTGGTATCCAATCACGACCAGGCTCATTGGTATCAATCTGCGTATTATTGACCGTACGACGGTTATAGCTAGATGATAGACTGGCTTCAACATCCATTTCATCGATGATTTCTTGGACATAGGCAGTTACATCTGAGACAACTTCTTCGATATTATAATTTTCTTCTACTTCAATACCTAAATCCCGAGAAAGTCCTGGTTGTACGGCTTCGGCTCTTTTCTTCTATTCACCCCTGTCTTACTTGGTTTTAATCAGATCAATCGTTCCAGTTTCTTCTAATATAGTATTGGCTTTTCCTTCTCATGCTTGAGGAATTTCTGCCTTGACCTCGTCTGAAACCTTCTCTCCTTCGCCTTCAATCTTCTTGATTGCTGCAACAACTCGACCTAGATCAACCGTTTCTTCGCTGACACTTTTGACCGGTTCGTTCTTAGCATTGATTTCCTCTGGAACGTTTTCCTTTTACCGCTTTTTGGTTGGCCTTGACCATGTTGTTTCGCTGATCGGCTCCACATCAACGGGCGGGCTTTTACCAAACTCAAACCCTAGAAACCTTTTTCTCACGAGAAATAACCGTAATATGCGCTTTTCATGAGGATATCAACTGTCGCAATCCTTCTTGAATCGCTTCTTCTACACTTGACCTGTAAATACAACCATTTTGCAGAGACCTCACTATATTTTTCTTTTCTGTACTTTCGGAAGGCACGTTTTTCTTTTCTTCTTGTTCACATGTGACATTTAGCTTGACTTCGCGCTCACTAGTCATTTTAAAAGGATTGCTCAAAACTAAGTTTGACCGACTTGATGGCATTTGCACTGTCGAGTAGAGACACCACTGGAGAATGTCAAAGCAAAACCAGAAAATCATGAGAGGCATGATAGGTCATCGCCGTCATAGCTCCATTTCTTCCCGGCCAACCCCTTATTATTGAGCCAAGTACTCAAGAGAGTGAAGAGGCGGCCAGTACTGTGATAGATGGCAGGATCCGTTTCTGCCAAGTTGGGCCAAGAGAAAATGTCCACGTCCTCAAAGAGAGCAACCCGTGTCAACGCTTGATACAAAGGCAGAATTAAGACGGCATCTGAACAAACAGAGGGAATAAAGGATGCTGCCAAGGGATTAACACCCAATTGCTGTATAAAAGCTTTGGTTTCCGTTGACTATGAAGTTTCTGCTTTCCATATCTTTGCCAGGATGCTTGGCTTGCAAAGCTTTGATGTACGACTGGACTGCTGCATTTTTCTCGAGTGAAGTCATCTGGATTTGGAGATGACCGTAAAAGGAGCGTTCCAGATGATGATAGTAAAGAGAGAATAATTCCAATTCCTGTCGCGCCATTAGAGATAAGAAACGAGATCGTTTCCGCAAAGGAAATAAACAAATTTTCCCATAAGTCCAGTTGATTTGTGATGTGACGCAATCGTACCTGACAAGCTAGTCAAAACAAGCGGAGGACCAAAGCAGGAGACCTGCTTATCTTACGCTTCTTTTTCACTGGGAATCCCTTCTTGATAGATTTTAGCTAGTTTTAGTGCATGCAATAAATTTCAGCTCAGTCTCTTGCTGATCAGTTCTTTTACACACCACTTACGCGCAGTAACAGAGTCAAACTGGATTTAGACTCTTTCCATCGATTTATCAAGACATGGCGAAGCTCTTCTTCAATTCCATTCTTACCACTGCCGTTCCCCGAGTACTGACGGAGCACTCGAAAAGTGTTTTGAGTCTTTATCAATTTATAGATGACAAATCGTTTTATTAAGCCACTCATTTTATCATTAAAAATCGCATTGAAATCTTTTTCACTCTTGACGCGATAGCTTTTCTCAAAATTCAACTCCATCTACCAAATTATATCTATTATACCATACTCAAAAGCCAATTCCAGTAGTCATAAGCCCAATCAGGACTTGTGTTTGGCTTTCTCTCAAACAAAAAGCACCGCAATTTTTCTTGCGATGTTTCCTATTTATTATTTGCTTTCCAGCTGTTTCTTAGCCCGTTCTAGCTCTGGCAGAATCTGTGCAAATCCTGTCCCGCAAAGGAATCTCGCTTTTTGGACAGCAGTTTGTAGATTCAAGCGCTTGATAAATCTCCTCCTCAATCAGCGACGATACTTCCTGATAGCGACTCAGTGGAATATCCTGTAGATAATAGCCCGCCTTACTACATTTCCAGTACCAACTTCCAACAATCTCTTGCAGGCTTCCCGGAAGGAGCGGGTCCTTTCTTGGCCAGATAGTCCAGCTAAATTCCTGTCGCATTGGAGAAATCTGCTGCAGGTTGGAAACCAGCATTTTCTTTGTTTACTGTCATACTAGACAGCATACCCGCCATAATATCCAGCGATGGATGAGTATCTACCTGTATCCGAACATGCCTGTCACGTCTTCCTGCAGGTCCTTGTATAGGCCAGAGGCAGGGAGTTTCATAACCGTCAGAAGGCTGAAGAGATGGCCATGAACCCGGTGCACTCTTGCCTCGAGATCAGCTCCGCCATGTCCGGATGCTTTTTGCGGCATGATGGAGAGCGGTGCTAAAGGTATCCTGACAGGCACTGACAAATAGCCGGCATTCGCCGATTTTGCACCAGTTAATCAGCTCCTCGCAGGAACGGAGACAGATGCATGAGTGAGAATGCTGCTGGTAGATGAAAACTCAAGATAATCTCGATCACTGACCGCATCAAGGGAATTTGTGGTAGTATGCCTTTGAAGCCCAATAAATCAGCTAATCCAGCTCTCGGTTAATCGGAAACGTTGTCGCGCCAGTATGCTGCTCCCAAAGAGAGTACAATCCGTATGCTCCAGATTAAAAGGTAAAGCGCGGCTATCTCCAGCTGAACATCTGATAATAGGCCAGATGATGGGCAAGCTAATCGGCTGGGCATGCTCGCAGATGGGTATAGCCTGGCATGATGGTCTCTACCATGCTCTTCTGCCAAATCAGCTGACACCTGACGCGCAGATTCAAGAGTTTATCCGCAATCTGAGCAAGCTGATCCTTGAGATAAAGATGCATATCTGTCGCGCCACCCTGTGGTCATTACGGGGGAGCCAGCACGTACGTGAAGCTTACCAGCCACTGGCCCAATCTCTCCTCGGTCAGAAGAGCCTCCATAATCATATGAATATCTTTCGTACGCACATCAAACTCAAGCTCTCCAGCCTCATAACGCGCACAACGAAAGCTTTTTCAAAGCCTGCCTGAATACGAGTACTTTCTCTCTGGAGCAATGATTCCTGTCTGCTAGCGTTTTGACATGGAGCTGGGCTGCCCTCTGAGATCATAGAGCCCAGACGGTGGTCAAATCCGATGCTGGCACTCAAAGCTCCTCTACCCAGCCTTCCAGGAGGCTGCAAAACGTCCACCCCACGGTTTGTGATTCGCCATGGGAGCCCCTTTCTGTGGTCCTTGGCGAGCCTACTGTGAACACTCTGCGTGAACCTTACACGGAAGCCCCCATGGCATGTCAAAGCCAATCGCGACATCCTGATCAAAAAGTATCTGCACTGCGTACCAGTGTAGCCAGACTTTCCTCGTAGAGGGTGTCAGACTTACGCGCTACTAACTGTCGCAGACCCCTTATAAAGGAAGGCTTCACCTTAGCTGTGCCGGTGACCACCTGCTGGTGTGGACTGGGTAGGCAATCAAGGCTTCTGTCGCATGGATTAAACCAGAGGCCATTGTGAGATGAGATTGGACAGCTCGTTTCGATAATCGGCGGCTTGAAATGGGCCAATTCTCTGACTAGGTCAAATCCTCGATTTCTTTGTGGGCGACCAAGAGAGTCACAGCACCAGGGCGTCATCGATTTCCCGAGGACTTAATCCCAACCAGACAGGGTTTCCACATGGTCAATCCGCCCAACACCGATGTTGTCCTGCTGCTGTCGACTAGCTCGAGAATCAAGTCCGCCAGCTTCATCTTTTTGCCCATCTAAAGCTTAACGGACACCTGCCTCAAATTCCAATATTTACATAGACTGGGCTGTCTGGTGCTGCTTCTGGCGCAACTGTCAAATCATAGGCGTCTTCCAGTGCTTCATTCAGGATTTTCAAAGACACCACACTCATTTGGCCCGTCAAAGGTTTTGATCGACTGAGTAAGGACATCCAGATCTGCAGGAATTGGCACGCCAGTAGCTTTGGCATAGTTAATCTCTTCTTCCGAGACCATTTCACTCCCGAACCGGGAGCAAATCACCTTGGAGACTGGGATCCAAGGAGGCGATGGCGACTTCAAAACGAACCTGGTCACTTTCCTTTCCAGCGAGTACAGCTGTGGGCGACGGTTGTCGCCCCTGCCTAACAGGGCAATTTCAACCAATTTCTTGAAATCAAGGGTCGGCTCAGAGCCGGACACGGGGATATTTTGTTCGTAGAAGGTATGTCCTTGCAGAGCAACAAGACGTGGTCTTCCGCAAACTCGTCTTTAACATCAATGACGTGAGATTCGATGGCTGTCAAGCTTTTAACCGCCTTATCATGAGATAAAATCTAAAATCATTTCCTTCACCTACGTCCATGCGGACCGCGATTACATCGCAATCCTTAAGCTGGCCAAGTAATACTACCGAAGTATCCAAACCACCTGAATAGCCAGAAATAACTTTCTCTTTAACCGTGCGATTACTCCTACCCTTCTAAATTTGTATTTTTAAAACATTCTACGGTATGAAAATGCAAATGTCGAGAAATTCGATATTTATTAAAAATAAAACCGTTTTATAAATTTTTATTCATTTTAATATATTATGTAATGAAGTAAAGTAAAAACCAGCTTTCAGCTGGTTCATCTTATTAATTTGATTCAGCGTGTTATCGATATGCTGGATGGTTTTTCACGTCCAAGTAAGTAAATCGTATCTGCGACTCTGGTCATACATTTCACGAAACAGCAATCGGATTGGCATAAAGAGGTTTTGCCCTTGATTCCCTGTCTCTTTTTGGACAGACATGCAGTTGCGGGAAGATGTTTTTCTGTCACAAAATCTGCATCAGACATAACTTCTAGCTTTTCTTTGAAGGCCGTCAACTGAGTCAGTACCGTTTCACCTGCCATGACCTCACGCTCCACATCTGTCAGCTCTGGGAAGTCCGCAGAAGAGGTCCGTCAGCGGTACGATTTCGTCTACAGACTTCATTTGTGGTTTGTAGAGTTCTACAAGCTTTTCTGCCTTATCTGTCAAACGGCCCGCTTCTTCCAAGTATGGCTTAGCTGGTTCAAAAGATTGTGTCAAAGATCGCATTCTTGATGTATTCATTGTTCATCAGTCCAGCTTCTTCTGGTCAAAAGCTGACTGGGGACTTGCTGAGACGTTTTTCATCAAAGAGCTCGATCAATTCTTGACGAGAGAAAATCTCATGCTCGCCGCCAGGATTCCAGCCCAGCAGTGCAATAAAGTTAAAGACTGCTTCTGGCAGATAGCCCTTCTTGCGATAATCCTCAATAAACTGCAAGGTATTGGTATCGCGCTTGGACAGCTTCTTACCTGTTTCAGAGTTGATAATCAGGGTCATGTGGCCAAATTCTGGAGCTTCAGCCCAGAGCTTCATAAACCATAAGAGCTGCTTAGGTGTGTTGGCGATATGGTCATCTCCACGAATAACGTGTGAAATTTCCATCAGATGGTCATCAGCTAACCACAGCAAAGTTGTAGGTTGGATAGCCGTCTTTCTTCTGGATAACCCAGTCACCACCAATATTTCCGCCCTCAAACTCAATTTCGCCCTTGACCATGTCAGTCCACTTATAAACACCAGCTTCATTGACAGCCAGACGAACAGTTGGGACGATGCCCACTGCTTCGCGCTTAGCAATATAGGCTGCCTTTTCTTCCTCAGACATACCTAAGTACTCATTGATATAACGTGGGGTTTCACCAGCTGCTTCCTGACGTTTCACGCTCAATGCTAGTTCCTCCTCAGTCACATAGGACTTGTAAGCCAAGCCCTTGTCCAAGAGTTCATTGACGTATTTTTGATAAATATCCAAGCGCTCAGACTGGCGGTGAGTTTTTCATGAGTCTCAGGACTTTCATCCCAGTCAATACCTAGCCAGCGTAAGTTTTCAAGCTGTGAGCGTTCCCCGTCTTCTACATGGCGCTTGCGGTCTGTATCCTCGATACGGATAATGAAGGTCACCATGATGACGAGCATAGAGGTAGTTAAAGGCGCAGTCCGCGCATTTCCGATGTGTAAAGAGTCCAGTCGGACTTGGTAACTGCTGCCTCGAATAGCTTTTTGTCAAAGCAGATCTCCTTTATTTCGTGCTTTTTATCTTCGAGGACTGAAACGTCCTCTTTTGCCAATCGTTTCTATTATAGCACAAGTAAGAGATTGCCGCAAGCAATCTTTTTCAAGTCTCCAGTCTATAGAAATCTAGAATCATAGGACTTCATGAATACGACCAGTATCCACATCATGAGACAGCCCTGAAATCTCTACATCAGACGGAATCCAAAGGGCGACTTACGCAACAAGGCTATGTCTTCCCGAACGCTTTCCTCCACATCTGTAAAAGGTAGAAAATCTTGACACTTACGTCCACACCCAAAGCCTTTTTCAAGCTGGCAAGCGAACTCCGGATTTGTATAAGGTTTGAGCTCCACAATCTGTGTGGTGTAAAACCACTACTTCTCTCGTTCCCATCTGCTGTTGAGAAATGGCCAAAAGAACGAATCATGTCCTCCGTCACGCGACCGCCAGCATTCCGTAAAATATGGGCATCTCCAAGGGCCAGGCCCAAAGCTTGTGCAACATGGAGACGAGAGTCCATACAGGTCTCAATAGCAACTTTGGTTTTTAGGTTTAAGGGGTAAATGGGAAGTCCCGTGGAGGTCAACATAGGCCTTGTTGGCCTTCATAAAATTCTCAAAAGTAAGACATAAGTACCTCTGCTTCATCTCTAAGTTAATTTGTTTGACTATCAAATAAATTAATCTTATCTTACCAACTTTTGATGTTTGTCAGAGATTAACTTTCTCAAAGATGAAAAAGTTCGTTTTTTATAGAATTCTTAGTCTTCTTTTATTCTTTTACCGGAATATAGGTGCCTAAGACCTTGGCAAAAGTTTCCACATTTAAACTTTGAACATAGATTTCTCCGGTTCCACGGAAAGTATTGACCACTCCTTCACCAGTACCAAGTGATTGTAGGAAGCCATTTTCTAAGTGAATATCATAATTCAGATTTTTGCTCCAGGCAACAACGTGGGCGTTATCAATGGTTAACTCTTGGTCTTGCAATTCAATTTTTTTAATAGCTCCAAAGGCATTAACCAAAAGTGTCCCCTCTCCTTGAGTTGTCATGACAAAGAAACCGCCTTGACCACCAAATAATGCGCGACCAATAGACTGGCGCTCCATAGTATAAAAAGCAGAACCATCTAGAGCTAGAAAGGCACCATCATTTAAGCGATACTGTTGCTCACCCAAATAGAGAGGCATCACTTGTCCGGGAACGTTTGGCGCAAGAGCTAAAAACCCCACCGTCTGCATCAGAAGAAGCTTCAGTGATAAAGGTGCTTTCCCCAGATACCATTGATCGGCCAACAGCCTTGACTAATTTCCCAAGACCAGATCCCTTAGCGTTTAGTTTCGTACTTAGCTTAACACTGGGTGAATGATATACCATGCCCCCACGCTGAATATAGGCTTTTCTCCTTTATCTAGCGCTATTTCTACAAAAAGGAAATTGACTATTATTCTCAATAGTAAAATTCATGCGATTGTCTGACATCTGTTTTCTCCTTTTATGTCTTTTTGAGGAGGCTAGTTTATTGTCTCCCTTGGCCTCTTAGCCTATCTATCACGATTATAGCACTGGTAAGTTTTTCTTCAAATCTAAAAGCAAATCTCTTATGAAAAATACCTTCTTTAAGACTTTCCCCAATCGTCGTCACACCAATTACTTGGATATTGTCTGGAACTTTGAGGCCACTCAGAGAGTTTTTTAGGAGCGTAGACTTTGGTGAAACCCAGCTTTCTTTGCTTCGTTGATGCAGCTTGCTCGATGCGATTGACTCGACGGATTTCACCAGTCAGGCCAATTTCACCGATAAAGCACTCTTGAGGATTGGTAGGCGAGATCCTTGCAGCTGGAAGCAATGGCTACCGCTACTGCCAAATCAATCGCTGGCTCATCTAGCTCGACGCCACCAGCTGATTTGAGGTAGGCGTCTTGATTTTGCAGAAGGAGCCCGCCCGTTTTTCCAGAACCGCCATGATGAGGCTGGCTCGGTTAAAGTCCAGTCCAGTCGTGGTTCAGCTTGGCATTGCCAAACATGGTCGGTGTAACCAAAGCCTGCACCTCTGCCAAAAAATCGGCCTCGTTCCTTCCATGGTCACGACAATAGACGAACCTGTCGCGCCGTCCAGACGCTCTTCCAGAAAGACTTCACTTGGATTGACAACCTCAACTAGCCCGCCAGATTGCATCTCAAAAATACCGATTTCATTGGTCGAACCAAAGCGGTTCTTGACCGCTCTCAAGATACGGAAAGTATGCTGACGTTCACCCTCAAAATAAAGCACGGTATCCACCATAGTGCTCCAAAGTTCGAGGGGCCAGCTAAGGTTCCTTCCTTGGTCATGTGACCAACGATAAAGGTCGCAATATTATTGGTCTTGGCCATTGTGCATGAGCTCAGCTGTCACCTCGCGGACCTGAGAAACAGAGCCTTGAACACTGGAAATTTCCGGCGACATCACCGTCTGAATGGAGTCAATAATCAGAAAATCTGGCTTGATTTTCTCAATCTCTGTGCGGATATTTTGCATATTGGTTTCGGCGTAGAGATAAAATTCGCTGTCAATATCACCGGTAGCTCGCTCATGACTTAATCTGCTCAGCTGATTCCTCCCGCTGACATAAAGGACGGTGCCCTGATGAAAGCTGAGTGGATACTTGCAGAAGCAGAGGTGGACTTCCCGATGCCGGGATCCCCGCCAATCAGAACTAGACTACCAGGCACTACGCCACCACCTAGCACACGATTGAACTCATCCATTTCTGTCTTGGTCCGATTGACATCAATCGAAGTGACCTCAGCCAGTTTCATGGGCCGGGTCTTTTCACCCGTCAAGGAAACACGAGCATGCTTGACCTCAGTAGCCTCTACTTCCTCAACGAAGAAGACCAAGAGCCACAGTTAGGACGGCGACCTGAGATACTTGGGCGAATGGTATTCACAATTTTGACAGACAAAGGTCGTTTTTCTTAGCGATGGTAATTTCCTACTCTCTAATCATATCTTTTTCTTATCGAGTTTTACAAATCAATACCCTGTCGATCCAAATCCGCCGGTCCGCACACCTTCTGCCTCATCTCCATCCGCAATCAAAAATGGTGCAAAGACAGCCTGAACTACGTTCGCCAACTTCAAGAACGACTTCCTGATCTGTGATGTTTTTCATCTGAGCAAAGATATGGCCTTCGTTTCCTGGATTGCCATAGTAGTCGCCATCAATAACCCCGACGGAGTTAATCAAGACCAGGCCTTTTTTACGAGGGTTGGACGAGCGGTCGTAAAGATAAAGCACCTCCCCGGCCGCATATAGGCCTTGACACCAGTCGGAACCAGCTTAATCTCCCCTGGCGCAATGAGGGTGCGCTCTGCCACTTTCAAATCGTAGCCAGCTGCGTGAGCCGTCTCTCTCTTAGGCAGCAAATCTTCATTTGTAAAGCTGGAAACCAGCTCGAATCCTCGAATTTTCATGTATTTCTCTTTTCTATTTTTGCTGTCCCTATTATACTAAATTCGTAAAAAACAAGCAAAAAAACCGCCGATTGGCGGTTCTCCCTAGTATAGATCTCTGATGATCTCTCCATTATCCAGATAGGTAAACTGCTCCGTCAAATCTGATGTGAAAACTTGATACATTTCCTTAAAGCTCACAGCCAGCGAGTAGCTGTCAAAATCTTCACGGTTAATCCAGAACACCTCGCCTTCGTCGGATGAAACTAGCTCTCCTTCAAAACGATTGGTCTTGTAAAGAAAAACGATGTAGCGCTCATCTTTTTCAGTATAAAACTGCTTGACACCACACAAGCGAGGCTCATAGATAGTCAAACCCGTTTCTTCCTTGACTTCCCGTATCACTGATTTGACAAAGGATTCACGATTTTCAACATGGCCACCTGGAAAGCAAAGGCCAGTCCAATCATCATTTACTTTATTTTGCACTAAAATGCGATCTCCATCGTAAACCATACACATATTTGTTAAAATAACTCGCTCCGCTCTTGACATCTCTCTTCCTCCATCTACCGACCGATTCGCTCGGCCTACTTGTGACTCATTATAACATAAAAGACATAAAATTGTTGAAAATCCAGATTTCTCAGCCTTTCAACAAAAACCGCCAATTGGGCGGTTCTTATAGGGAGATTATTATGAAAAAGAAAAGTTTTTAGGATTTCTAAACAAAGTTAGGAGGTCTTTGTTTATGTTCTTAGTATAAATCTCTTACCTTAAACTTTCCTAAAAAGCAAACTGAAAGGTTTTAAAAATTTTTATAATTCCTGTAAAAAGATAGTGAAACAGCTCTAAATTACCCTTTTCTTCATTGATCAAAAATTCCGGGTGCCATTGCAGGCCAATAATCCTGTGATTGCCAATTGACTCGATTGCTTCAATGGTATTGTCTCTTGGGTCAAAGGCTGTCGCGCGAAAATTGGGGGCCAAATCCTTAATACTTTGACGATGGACGGAATTAATCCTACTAGCTTGACCAAACAAACGCTCTACGACGCTTCCCTTTTCAGTACGAATGGAGTGTGAAGTACCAAAAGGCAATCCTTGCCAATGATTCTCTATCTGCTGATTGAGGGTTCCACCAAAAGCGACATTTACCAACTGCAAACCACGACAAATAGCCATGACTGGTTTGTTCTGGCGTAAAGCTTCTTCTAAAAGCGCTAATTCAAAATTCGTCTCGGACAATATTATAATCGTCACTGTCAATGGTTTTTTCTTCCCCATAGAATTTTGGATGGACATTCTGCCCACCGGATAAGATTAATTTGTCTATGGTTTCTACATAATCTTTAACCAAACTTTTATCTCCGACAGGAATCACCATCGGCAGGCCACCAGCCATTCGTACACCGTCCACAAACTTTCGTGAAACTGAGGTGTGAATATTTTTTCCGGCTTCATCAACTGGGCAAAGATTGGCTGAAATTCCAACAATTGTTCTGCACATAGGAGACTCCTTTCTCAAGATATACCCTATCTTATCACGACTACAAAACACTCGTCCAATAGATAAATGTGCCTCATAAATTTTTCTTATCAAGCGATATCCAATGATTTCAAACAAAAACTCCCGCTTGAATTTAAAATTCAAAACGAGAGTCGTAAGATGAATTGACTCTTTACTCAAAGACAAATTGATTATGATAGAGTTCTGGGTAAAAGCCACCGAGTTTGAGGGTTGGTGATGATTCCCTGCTCAATGACCTCTCCATCTTTGAGGACGATAATCTGGTCAGCATTAAGGATTGTTTTGAGACGATGAGCAATGACAAAGCTAGTCCGACCAGCTACAATGGCTTCCATAGCCTGCTGAATCTTGCTTTCTGTTACCGTATCGACATTAGACGTCGCTTCATCCAAAATCAAGACTTGCGGGTCAGTCAGCAAAGTTCTAGCAATGGAAATCAGCTGTTTCTGTCCAGTTGAGAAAAATATTCTGGTCATCATCTACCAAGGTATCGTGTTTGTCTGGCAGACTTTCGATATAGTCATGGATATGAGTCGCACGCGCAGCCGTTTCGACCATCTCCTGACTGGCATCCGGCACACCAAAGCGGATATTATCCCGAATCGTGCCACTAAAGAGCACCGAATCCTGCAGGACAATCCCCACATGACTCCGTAAGCTATCCAACTCATAGTCCCGAATGTCGCGACCGTCAAACTCAATGCTACCACTGTCCACATCGTAAAAGCGATTGAGCAGGTTCATAATGGTCGTCTTACCTGGTCCAGTCGGGCCCAACAACAGCTGTCATCTTACCCTTAGGAGCAGAGATAGACACATCTTTGAGAATAGGCTTACCTTCTACATATGAGAAGTCCACATGCTTGATCATCAGCAGGTCTGTGAGCTCTGTGAAAGCAGGTGCATTCTCTGGCCGGACTTCCTCAGGCGCGTCAAACATCTCCTGAATCCGGTCGGCACTGTAAAGAAGCCAACTGGACTGCCCCAACTCAGCGCAATCGAATGAATAGGCTGATAATATTGTTGAAAAGAATTGGGCGTCAGGTCGTAATCAAGCCAACTGCAACAGCTACTTCAACATTAGGATCGCTCAGCAGTACAGCCGATCAACGAAAATAACTATAACGTATTAATCAGACTCATTCCATTCATGATAGGGAGAGAAGACCTGAAAACTCTGCCCTTAAAAAGTAGTGAACGGACTCGATCATTTTGCTCAGAAACGCAGTGATGACTTCTTCTTGCATCCCCTGAACAATGATAGCTTTCTGACGAAATGGTCTCATCCATATAAGCATTGGGGCGACCAACTACTTTTTGCTGGAAGTTGGTGTGCTTTCTAGCTAGTTTAACAATCGACGACTAAAACTGCATATAGCTAGAGGTGCTGGCAATAATAATCCAAGCCAGGCGAGCATTCTGCCGGAACATGATAATCCACAAGGCCAAGGTAGAGAAGAATGTTGGCAAAGACTTGAATCATACTTTCGTTCAAGGCTTGAAGAATATTGTCCAAGTCACTGGTAAAAGCGCGACGGATATCCCCGTCCTGATGACGATCAAGGATACGGTTAATTTAGCTAGTTTTTCCAAACAAGCCCTTTCGCATTTCATTGGTCGAATGCGAAATAACTCGGCTCATCAAAAACCATATAAATCAAGCTAGAAATCGATGAGACATAGAAGGTTAGAAACAGATTGGTCTAAGGGATGCAAAGGCAGCTAAAAGCTGATTTTTTTCTCCGCCATTAGCCAAGGCATTTCCTAATTCAACTAGATGTTGAACAGCCTGACCAACATAAATCGGAAAGAGCACTTGTAAAACAGTGGAAGCTATCATCATCACGATCACAATGATAAAAAGATAATGTATAGTCTTTAAAATATTGCCAGAAAAATTTTACCGTCCGCATCTTAATCCTCCTTTCCTTTCTGTGTCTCGTATATCTCACGATAGACTTCATTTGTTGCGACTAGCTCTTTATGCGTTCCTTGTCCGATTAAACGGCCTTGGTCTAAGACCAAAATCTTATCTGCATGGACAACCGAGCTAATCTTTTTGAGCAATGACAATGAGTGGTTGTGCCTTCAAGTCTTTGTTTGAGGCTTCCTAGACTAATTTTTCTGATTTGGCATCTAAAAGCTGAGGTTGAATCATCTAAAATTAGAATCTTGGGATGGTTGACGACTCCACGTGCAATGGACATCCTTTTGCTTCTGGCCACCAGAGAAGTTGTTCCCGCGTTCTTCTACTTGACTATCGAAACTGTCTTCCATACGACCGATAAACTCACTGGCTTGGGCAATTCCTGCCGCCCATTCCATCTCGGGCAGGGAAGCATCGAGTTTCCCCTGACGAAGATTGTCCGCAATGGTCCCGCTAAAAAGAATAGCCCGCCGAAAACAATGGAAACATTTTTCGAAGACTTCCCTTGACTGACTTCTCGTAGATCCTTACCACCAATTGAAATAAAGCCTTCTTGGGGATCAAAGAGGCGGGGAATCAGCTGTGCCAAGGTAGACTTACCAGCACCCGTTGCACCGACAACGCCAACCATCTGCCCTGGAGCAACTGCAAACTCAATATCTTTTAGAGGTGGGCTTTTCATCTGTTGGATAGGTAAAGGTCACATGATCAAAACGAATCTGCCTTCTAAGTCTTCATCTGAGTATGTATTCTGGGAAGGTCATGGCAGGCTCTGTATCTAAAACCTCATTGAGACGTCTCATTGATATAATGGCCCGTGTCACACCATTTTCCTAAAAAGCCAGCCATGATAATGGTAAAGATGATTTGATTCAAGTAGCCAATGAAAGAAGCAATCGAACTTACCACTCCTGCGTCTGTAGCAACCATGCCTGACAAGGTCCGAAATAGCTAGATAAACCGCCCCGTAACAAAACGAACATCATCATTGGTTCAACAACTGAAAAAGCGTAACTGATAGACTAAATTTTGATCCAGGAGTTCATTAGAAACCTGGCTGAATTTATCAAATTGCGCCTTTCTTGCACAAAGGACTTCACCAGTTTGAACTCCTCGAAAGGGTTTTCCTTGGCAATAGCATTCATTTGCTCTAACAAGGTCTGAAATTTCTTAAATCGAGGGCCCATAAGCCCCATCATCATAGCTGTCAACCCAGCCACAAGTAAAATTAGGAGGCCAATAATCCACCAGAGTTCTGGAACAGTCACGATGGCCAAGACAACCGAACCGATGAATAGGACTGGTAGTCGAAGTAGAATTTGAAACATCATCATGATCAAATTTTGAATTTGATTAATATCATTGGTCATCCGAACAACCAGATTTCCAGCATTGAACTGCTCAATATTGGCATAAGAGAAAGCCTGGATCTTGCGAAAGGTCTTTTTCCCTCAAATCAGATGACACTGCTTGAGCGATATAAGCTGCTGTTGTAACATTAATACCACCAGCAATCAAACCAATAATTCCCATACCAATCAGCCAGGCTCCTGCCTGATAAATGGCCTTACTATCACTCATCTGTAAAGCATCCAGCACCTGTTTAAGTAACCAGGGCTGTAACAGCGAACTGGCAATCATCAAAGCTGTCATCATGATTGAACATAGGACAAACCATTTTATATTTTGCTAAAACTTTTTGACAAACATCTTCTCTCTATACTAATTCTTTTTAGCTCGTTCAGTTTTTCTTCGTTTTTCTTACTATAACATAGAGAAAAAGAAAAATAAAACTGATGCAGTTCTTTTCGATGATTTATCCGTGATGAAAATAAGAACATTTATGCTTGCAAAACGATTTTTCTTTTTAATATGATAGAATGAGAAGAATACTCTAGTTAGAAATGGAAGTAAATAGATGGAGAAACAAAGAGTTGCTGGATTAGTCCCAGCTCTTGGGGTACAGCCTTGTCACAAGTTCTAAAATGACGACAGGATTCATTTGAGGGCAACATTGCTGAACAGATCGATGAAATCGATCAAGATCATACAAACAAACGCTATTTTAAAGAGGTTTGTGCTGGATGAAAAATCAAAAGCCTATAGTCTGAAGAGCTGGAATGGTGCCGATGCTGTTCTTTTTGTTGTAGCAACTCAAGGTCACTCGACTGGTAGCTAAGCAGGTAGCTCAACTGCTCAAGCAAAAGTAATCGTCATGCATGCTTCAAAAGGTTTAGAACCAGATAGCCACGAGCGCATTTCGACCATCTTAGAAATCCCTCCTCGCGAGATTGCGAGCGAAATCGTGGTTGTTTCAGGTCCTAGTCATGCGGAGGAAACCATTGTCCGTGACATCACTCTCATTACAGCTGCCTCTAATGACTTAGAAACAGCTAAATACGTACAGAAACTGTTCAGCAATCACTACTTCCGCCTCTATACGAATACAGATGTAGTTGGGGTTGAAACAGCTGGTGCCCTAAAAAATATCATCGCTGTCGGAGCCGGTGCCCTGCATGGTTTTAGGATACGGCGACAATGCCAAGACCGCTATTATTACACGAGGCCTAGCTGAAATCACTCGACTAGGAGTAAAGCTTGGTGCAAGTCCTCTAACCTACAGTGGGTTATCCGGAGTTGGTGATCTTATTGTTACTGGAACTTCTATCCACTCTCGCAACTGGCGAGCTGGGGATGCTCTCGGACGTGGAGAGTGGCGATATTAGGCCAACATGGGTATGGTTGATTGAAGGAATTTCCACTACAAAGGCTGCTTATGAGTTGGCTCAGGAATTCGATGTCTATATGCCAATCACCCAAGCCATCTATGAGGTTATGTTATCAAGATAAAGGTGATAAAGAAGCTATTTTCGAAATCATGAACAATGAATTCAAAGCAGAAAATGAGTGGTCATAAAAAGGTCCATCGTCCATAGAAAGATTTACTGATGTCAAAAGTTAAAAAGCTGTCATTCCAGTCGCTGGTCTTGGGAACCCGCTTCCTACACACTACAAAGGCCTTAGCCAAGAGATGCCACCTATCGTAGACAAGCCAACCATTCAATTTATCGTTGAAGAAGCCCTCAAGTCTGAATTGAAGATATTTTTAGTCGTTACTGGTAAGTCAAAACGTTCGATTGAAGACCTTTGACTCTAACTTTGAGCTTGAATACAACCTCAAAAAGAAAAGGTAAGAATGACCTGCTAAGCAAATTGGTTGATGAAACAACTGGTATTGGTCTGCACTTTATCCGACAAAAGTCATCCTCGTGGATTAGGTGATGCAGTCCTTCAAGCAAAGGCTTTGTGGGGAATGAACCATTCGTTGTCATGTTAGGTGATGATCTTATGGATATCACCAACGACAGCAGCTCCACTTACCAGGACTCATGAATGACTATGAAGTAACGCATGCTTCTACCGTCGCTGTCAAATGGAGGTCCCTCAAGAAGATGTTTCTGCTTATGGGGTCATTGCTCCACAAAGGAGAAGGCGTTAATGGTGCTTTATAGCGTTGAAAAATTTGTTGAGAAGCCAAATCCGGAGGAAGCTCCAAGTAATTTAGCTATTATTGGACGCCACCTACTGACGCCAGAAATTTTTAACATTTGAAAATCAAGCTCTGGAGCAGGGAATGAGATTCAGCTGACTGATGCGATTGATACTCTGAACAAGACTCAGCGCGTGTTTTGCTCGCCGAATTCAAAGGGGGAACGCTATGATGTCGGTGATAAGTTCGGCTTTAGGAAGACCTCGATTGATTACGCTTTAGAAACACCCTCAAGTCAAAGATGATCTCAAACAGTATATTATCAATTTGGGTAAAACCTTAGCTGCATCAGAAAAAACTGAAAAATAAACCAAAAAGAGTTGAGTTATTCTCAACCCTTTTTTATTGTTCCATTAGCATATGCTATCAGGCTCTTTGATTGTTGCGTTTTTCTACGTAAAAGGCTAAACCAAGACCGCTTAGAAGAAGGCCACCAATCAGCCATGCTACTGACATTGTTTGACCGGTGAGATGGTAATTTTTACTTTCTTCCTTCGCTGTTACTTTTTGAGCTAGATTTGTAGATAACTCCATAAATAGAGAAGTGATTAGTCGTAAAGGTAACTCTTGTTTTATCAGCATTGAGAGTATACTGGAAGTTTTCAATTTTACCATCTTCTCCAATAGCAACAACTGATTCAATTTCTTTGCTTGGATCAACAGGTATGGTTACGACTGTTGAGCTAATTTCACGAACAGGACCACTATGATTAGACAACTGAATATCATAGACTTGATAGTCTTTTCCTTTCAGTGATGGCACCTCATTTAATCCCTTGATGGTTAAATTAAAACCACCTTGAGCAAAATCTGGATTTTGCAAGATAATTCCAGTAACAGGATCGATTAAATTATAAGAGTTAGTTGGAAGGACAGGGCGTTTATTTGTTGTCGGTGCAGGAACGGTCGGCTTGCTTGGTTCGGTACTTGGCTCATTTGGTTTTACTCGTCCTTGCTTGGCTCAGTACTTGGTTCGCTCGGTTTGCTTTCATCCTTGCTTGGTTCGGTACTTGGTTCGCTTGGTTTGCTTTCGTCCTTGCTTGGTTCGGTACTTGGTTCGCTTGGTTTGCTTTCATCCTTGCTTGGTTTCGGTACTTGGCTCCTTGGTTTGCCTTTCATCCTTGCTTGGTTCGGTGCTTGGCTCGCTTGGCTTACTTTCGTCCTTGCTTGGTTCAGTACTTGGTTCGCTTGAAAACTTTACTTTCGTCCTGGCTTGGTTCGGTACTTAGTTCCGTCAACTTACTTTCGTCCTTGCTTGGTTCGGTACTTGGTTCGCTTGGCTATACTTTCGTCCTTGCTTGGTTCAGTACTTGGTTCCGTCGGCTTCGTTTCGTTGTTGGATCCTTATAGTCATCTGGCAAGAGCTCGATATGGATCATCTGTTCTTCCAGCTTCTTTCAAAAGTTGCTGGCAATTTCGCCTCATATTGTTTGAACTGCTGGAATAAGCGTTCCGAACGTTCCAAGGCCTCCTGTCGTCACCTCGTCTTCGTACGGCTTTTGCGGGCGCCTCATCAGCTTTCAAAGCGGCATATTTGGCATCACTGACCTTTGCACAGTGATCAATTGCTCTTCAAGCATTTTTCCAATGATTTTGAACGATGCACCAAAGATATCTTGGTTATTAATGGCCATCTGATCAATGTGCCAAACTGTCCAGTACCAAGAATTAGGATCATAAGTTGCTGTTTGAGGTTTAAAGGCACTGTAAGTATCCTTCACATTTCCATAAAAAGGAACATAAGGAGTATTTCGTGAAGGCCCCATACCGAGCCATACTGTCCCACCAAATGATTTTGGAAGGTTTGGATTGATTTGGTAGACATGGGCATCAATAACATTTTCATTCCCTAAAAGCATATTTGTATTGATCTTTACGGACAGTATCATTGCTACTCATCCCTTGTTTCTAACACCGATTTGATCATCTGGTACAAAACGACCATTCAAGTGTTCAAAACGATTCCGTTGGAGAGCAAAAGCATCTTCTAAGGTGTATTTCTTATTTGGATCGGTTGGTGAACGGAAGAGCTCATACTCATCATCCTCATAAGTGACCTTAGAGTCTGGATCTTGCAAGGTGATTCCTGCACAGGTCCGTGAGCAGTCTCCTCAGCATATTTTTCTGGTCCATAAGATTTTGGCAATATGGAGAGTCCATCTTTTATCGGTCTTGTAGTTGCCAGATTCCTTGGCTACTTTTTCTACATCTTTAGAGGGCAATGACATGTTTTCAGTGTCATTCAAATCAACATGACCTAGGTAGTAGGTATTTGCAAAGACTGCGTATTTATCTTCTGGCACCTTCACCGCTACATATTGGTGACCAGAAAGAATTTCCATGTACCACGTTTCATTTTGGTCTGCAATGACAACCACATTCCCTTCGGCTGAACCTTTTTCTTCGATGACTTTAGCCAATAATTCAACCCCTCTACGGGCTGTTTTAACACGTGGCAAGATTACATCTAGCATACAGCGACTTCTGAAGTCCGTCAGCTTTCAAAGGATCTGTTGTCAAGACTTTCTTATTCGGGATAGCTGTTACTGTCGCAGTCATGGATACACCAGCTTCATTAAAACCGTGTTCCCCGAAGGCCCCGTTACTACCGTCACCACGAGCAGAGTCATAAGTAGCTGTATATTTCATTTCGTTGCTAGCATGTGGATAGGTAAATCCGTTAGACTCGTCCTGAATCTGATCTCCTTCCTTGTAGCTTTTTCGCATCTACCACAACATAGTTTTTATTATGTTTTCCCCCATTTGGGTAGTAAGGATAGTCTTCCGTTCGACCAAAAAGTGTCGTTCCATCTTTCGTCAACTGTCGTCCAATAATGAAACCACAGCAGGCTTGGGCAATCTGAACAGGTAACAATAGAATTACCATCAAGACAATGGCCATTTTGAATACTAACTTCTTCATCACTAACTCCTTTATTCTTTTTGAAAGTCTGGGACTTCCTTAGTTATACAACCATAGTATGCTCCTTCATATCATTGTATTGTGCGCTTCCAAAATCGTTTATTTATACGTTTTACAGTTAAAAATAGTGGAAACATACACTTTAAAATAACAATTCCTAGCTACTTAGCTGATTCATTTCTGGACAAATCAAGCAACCACTATATCTACTGATTAGCAAAGGATCTCAACACAATCATCCTCCCTTTCCGATATGTCATAATTATAAAAACACCTCTTTTTATAAAGAAGTGTTTAACTTTATTTTCTTAATAATTGGTCTCAGCTCCATCAAAATGAGAATTACTACTAAACCAAGGTAAGCCAACAAGCCTAACAACGCTAGAGACTTACTAAAGGCGTTTCTTTCTACTGGGACCGGTAGAATCACAGCTCCTAAAGCACCACCAACTAAACCACCTAGGTGACCAGAAAGACTGACTCCTGGCAAAAAACTCATGATTAGATTAATCGCTAGCAGGCTAATATAGGACTGCCCCAATTGCTGGAGATAGTAATTTCGCGTGACATAGCGAAGTACAACAACCGAAGCAAAAACACCGAAAAGCGAAGTTGATGCCCCAACAGTGACACTGTTTGGTGAAAAAAGTACAACAAATAAGTTTCCCATGAGTCCCGACATCAGGTAGAGTAGTAAGAATTTCCAAGATCCAAAAATGTCTTCAATCTGTCGACCAAGAAAATAAAGAGTCAGCATATTGACTACGAAATGCTCCAGTCCAATATGAATGAAGATGGCAGCAAAAACTCGCCAAAAGTGTATAGGGAACAGTTGGATTGTATAGCCATGTACTGCACCAAAGCGATATAAGGCGTCTGTACTACTGTACTGAAAACCGTAAAAAAGAAATAATAAAGCAAAGACAAGACTCGTTATGATGAGTAAAGTACTGGTCACTGGGTAGTCTCTATCAAAGATTTGTTTCATATATGAGTAACTCCTTAACCGCAATATCATGCTGATCTGGTCTAAAATGTTCTAGCTGGACTTGATACATGGTACTGACACTAATCCTTCATAGTCAGCTAGATAACGGTCATAGTCGCCTCCGTAACCAATCCGAAAGCCTTGAGGATTGAAGACCACGCCCGGTACATGAATCAGATCAATCTCCGTCTTATCCACAGCCTCTTCACTCGTTGGCTCCATAAGGCCAAAAGAGCTCTTTTGGAGGCGATTTTCATCAAAAATCCACGAATATCATCCGACCCTGGCCATAGGTTTTGGGCACTAAAACTCGCTTGCCATCTAACTGAGCCTGCTCGATAAAGGCTGCAGTTGAGACTTCATGTGGCATTGAAAGATAAGTAGCGATAACCTGAGCTTTTTGATAAGCTGCTGAACTGAGCAAGTGCTGGGTCAGCCAGCTATCTGCCTGCTCTTTCTTTTTCCTGATAGTTTCTTCATCTGGTTCAGTACAGTTTGTCTCAGCTCTTTTTCACTGCACTCGTCCACCCTTTTTCTTATCTTTCGTTAATTTTTATAATCTAGGAATTTTCCCAATCTTTTCAATAGCAAAAGGGCAGTCTTTGCCTCGTCTGGTGTCATCTTGGGATGATGGAGGGCATGGGACTGTCCACCTCCCAGCCAGAACATGCAGCACCCTTGACCTTGCTGAGCAGATAGCCAAAGTCCTCGCCTGTCATAGCCGGCGCAATATCAATCAATTTGCCTCCTTCTTCCTTCTGGAAGAAGTCCATCAATTCACCCGCCAGGTCAGGATGGTTTTCTACAGGTGAGTAGCCACCTTGGCAGAGTTCTAAGTCCAATTCCAAACCGAAACTTTGGGCTAGGCCCTCTGCTATTTCCGTAAGCGTTTCTGGGTCAGAGGTTCATCTCCTGAGTCAAAGTCCGAATGGTGCCATGTAGAAAGGCCGTTTCTGCGATGACATTGTTGGTTGTGCCAGCATGGAGCGAACCAAAGGTCACAACTGCCCTTCGATGGGATCGACATCACGGCTGACAATGGTCTGCACCTGGGTGATAAAGTGATAGTAATGTAACCAAAGCATCGTTGGCTTCATGAGGAAAAGCAGCATGCCCCCTTCCCTTAAAGGTCAGCTTGACTTCACAGGTGCCAGCAAAGAGCGTTCCTCTATTAGTGGCAATACTCGCCGACCTTGAGGTCTGGTCGCACATGGAGACCGTAAAAACTCATCTGGCAGCCAGTCGCCAAAGGCACCGTCTTCATACATGAGCATGCCACCAGCTTCATTTTCCTCTGCAGGCTGAAAGAGAAAGAGTAGATTGTGCATAGGCTGAGAGCTCACAGCTTGTTCCAGTAGGCCTAGGGCAACCGTCATGTGCATGTCGTGTCCGCAAGCATGCATGCGACCTTCATGAGTGCTGGCAAAGTCCAGTCCTGTATCTTCCACAATCGGCAGACCATCAATATCCGTCCGCCAGCCAATCGTCTTATCCGGTGAACTTCCTTTGATAAAGACCAAAATACCAGTCCGCCAAGTTCGGATTTCCACAAAGTTTAGACCTGCTGTCAGTCCATCAATAACCTGCATCAGGTAGGCATGGGTCTTGTATTCTTCCAGACCGATTTCTGGTATCTGGTGTAAATCACGGCGAATTTTTAGATAATCAAGCATCGTTTCTTTCCTTTATGGTCTTGTCAAACCAGATAAATGTCGGACCGCGCCCAATCAACTTCGGGCGCGGCACTCTTGTTTATGCAATATTAAAGTGTGCGAAGTGCGTCTTCAGAGCTGTCTTCTGCTGTGTCTTCTCGTCAATAGTCTTGATAACTTTGCCGGAACACCAGCAACCACTACGTTCTCTGGAACATCCTGAGTCACAATCGCACCAATACCAACAACGGAACCACTGCCAATTTGTACACCTTCAATCACAACCGCATTGGCGCAATCAGCACATTGTCTCCAACCCGAACTGGCTCAGCACTAGCAGGCTCAATGACTCCCGCCAGAACAGCACCTGCACCGACATGGCTATTTTTGCCGACAATAGCTCGGCCACCCAGAATAGCACCCATATCAATCATAGTTCCAGCACCAATCTCCGCACCGATATTGATGACCGCCCCATCATGATAACAGCATTGTCACCAATTTCAACTTGGTCACGGATAATAGCACCCGGCTCAATACGGGCATTGATATCGCGCTTGTCCAAAAGCGGCACCGCTGAGTTGCGGGCATCCTGCTCTACGACATAGGTCTTATTTTCCTCTAAGTTCACTAGAAGTGGCTTAATTTCTTCCCAGTCCCCAAAAAGAACATTGCCTAACTTTACAACAGACCAAGGAATCGAACCGTGCAATTCTCCATTAAAGGTCACCTTGACCGGAGTTTTTTTCTTGGAATCAGCGATAAATTTGATAATTTCTTGAGCAGTCATTTTAGTAGCAGACATGATTTTTCCCTCGATTCATTAATGAGTTGACCTATCAGCTTATTTCGTATGTCCCAATCACTCATAGCTTGGTCAAAGTAGGAAGTAAACTGACAGTCTTAATTAGACAATATTATAACACAAAAAGAGGGATTGCAAAACTCTTGTGAAATTGCTTAAGCAACAAATAAAAAAAGGCACGAACTTCCGTCCGTGCCCAACAAAGCCAATCCAAATATCTTGCTTATAAAATTATTTAATTCTTTCATTCAAAATGTTGCACTATTAGCATCAATGGTCATTTTAATCTTTTGCGTTCCATTCAAGGCTTCAGCTTGTAAACTATCTGGCCAGCCTTAATATCCAGCTCTTCGTCATAAACGTGGGCTTGAGGATATTTTTGTTGCAAAATTCTTTCAGAGCATCTTCAAGGTCAATTGCATTAGTCTCGATGGTCAGTTGCGTCTTCATTGTCATCAATAGGCTCTTCCTTGGCTTTGAGAATGCTCCCTGTTCGAGCATCAATCTTGTACTCTTTTTCCGTAAAGCCGTCTAGTACCGTTACATCATAGTATACAGCACCAGCTTTATTTCCGTCTAAATCAATGGAAACGACTTTCCTGAACCAGCTGTCTGCAAGGCAATCGCCTTAGCGTCTGAAAGAGTTACGGTTGCTACCTGAATCCGACTTGCCTGCTTGGTTGAATCAGCAGAAACAATAGTTGTAGCTCCACCGCTAAGATCCCCAGCACTAAGCCGGTCAATAAGAATCCTTTTAATTTTTTCATGATTCGTCCTTCCTTTCCAAAAACGGCGCCCTGAAAAATAAAAATTAAGTGAAGAAAGCACTGATTAAACTTGTGCAATCAAAACCTTTCTTTTCATTTCAAAGGGGAGGGTTGTCAAATGCTATTCATTTGATACTTATATTGTACACGGACTAAATGAACCTAAAATGAATTTAAGAAGAATTTTTAAAAAATATAAAAATCTTCTATCCTTCTCTAACTGAAATGTCAGAATAAATTGACTCCCTGGCCAAGCTCTGACACCAGTTCTATCTGGACCTGATGCAGGTCAGCGATTTTCCGAACTAAGCAGTCCTAGACCACTTCCTTCACGGCTATTTTTATTTCTGGCTTGATCAACTTGGTAAAACCGATTCCAGATTTTATCAGTCTCAGACGGAGCAATACCAGGCCCATTATCCGCAACTGTCAGCAGACAGACAGCACCAATCTTGAGCAGAGATAAGTCAATATGGTCATGGGTAGAATTTCAAGGCATTACTTATTAGATTGTCTAAGAGTCGATGAAGTAAAAACTCATCACCAACAATCCAGCAATCTTCGTCTATAGAGGCTTCTAAAACGAGCCCCTTATCTTGGCTAAGCTTTTGAAAATTGATCAGCTTGTCTGCCAGTAAATCAGATAATGATATCTTCTGCATAACTAGAGCCGGCTGATTCTCAAGCCTAGATAAATCCAAAATATGGCTAATCATCTCCTTCATGCGCTTGGTCTGTCGGTTGATAATTTCAAAAGATTCCTTGGATTCATCCAAATTTTCTGCATAATGAAGGCCATATTCACTCTCAGATAAAACGACTGCTACCGGTGTCCGCAACTCATGGGAGACATCATGGTTAAATTGCTTTTCCCGCTGGAAAGAAGACTCCAATGAATCCAGCATAAGATTAAAAGCCCGGCCTAGACGATGCAACTCATCATCTCTATTTGATAGTTCCAGTCGTTTAGAAAAGTTTCCGCTCTCGCGAATCTCCACTGCCGTATACGATAGCTGGTCTATCGACCTCAAGGCTTTCTTGAGAATCCCATAACCACCAGCAATGATTAAAACTAAGAGAAAAGGAGAAATGAAGGCCAGCGCTGTCAGATAATCATTCCATTCATGATTACTATGACTACTCAGAGTGACCGCCCGCAACCACTGACCACCATTTTCATCTCAATGTCAAAGTAAAGATAGGTCTTTTGATGAATCGTCACTGCCATCACAACAGACTGGTTGAGATGGCGAGTTCATCAAATCCTGATGGCAGACTTTTTCTGACAAGATTGCCTGAACTATCGTAAATGGAATAAAAATTCCATCATCCATGGCCTCATACTTACTAGGCTCCTGACTAATTTCTGTTGCGGAAGCAATCAGTTCTCGCTTAGTGTTGCATCTGCCAGATTACTGGATAGTAGAAAAGCCAGTCCCAGCAACACAAGGATAAAGACAAGAGAAAGCTACTGTACCAGAGGGTAATACGTAGGACTATGCTACCTTTTTCTCCCTATTCTAGAGCTTCTGATAACATAGCCCTCCTCCCTCTTGGTTTTGAATAATAGAGATTATCCCGTCCTAGATCAATCTTGCGTCGAATATTTTTAATCAGAACATCAATAATATTGGATTCTCCTTCATAATCAAAATCCCAGACATGATCTCTAATCTGCTCTCGTGACAGAATATGGTCTCGATTGCGCGCTAGGTATTCCAAGACTTCATATTCTTTGGCTGTTAAATCAAGAACTTGATTATCTTTTTAGCACCGCCTTTCTGTGGTCAAATCCAGAACTCACATGACCCAAGTCAATCTTCTGGCTAACCAAATCACTGTGCTGTCGTCGCAGAAGAGCCCTCAGACGAAGCTAAAAGCTCTTCAAACTCAAAGAGCTTGACCAAATAATCATCAGCCCCCAAGTCCAGACCTTTAATCTTGTCTTCCAAGCTGTCGCGCGCTGTCAAAACTAAGATGATAACTTGGTGACCGGCCTTCCGAATTTTTTCCAGCAGAGCAAAGCCGTCCATACGAGGCATCATAATATCTAGAATAATCAGATCATAGTCCATCATTTCTATAAATTCTAAGGCTTCCTCTCCGTCAAAAGCACTGTCCACACTAAAGTGTTCTTTCTTGAGAAGCTTCGTCAAGCTGCGATTTAGATCTGCTTCATCTTCCACCAATAATAATTTCATCAGGACTCCTTTCTAATTTTTGTTATCAATCTTCTGACTTGACCCAAAATAATAAGCAGAGCTTATAAAGAAATTGAGCAGATAACTCACTTGCTGTATGTTACTAGCTAGAAATAGAATTTGAAAATACTATTTGGAGTGAGATAGCTACATTTACCTTGATTGTAACATATAATCAAAGAAAGGAAAATCACCGAAATCACAGACTTAGGCACCAAAATAAACTAAAATATTGACATATTTATAGCAAGAGAGGCAAGTACTGACTACTTAAATTCGCTTAAAAGATATTCAAACAAATTCATTTCTAAGTTAAACAAATAATAAAGACCTGGAATTTCTACTCCAGATCTTTCAAAAATTTTATCCCAGCTATAAGTAGCTCACTCTTCATGCTCTCTCAAGAATCTCCAAGTGAACGAACCTAAGGCGCTTCTTATTCGCTTCCTAGCTAAAAGGAAATCTCCATCTGCCTGTTTAATAAAGTTTAGCTTATACTCATCAGAACCTGATGATTTAAATCGAATCGTCATTTTGTGGTCGTGTTATTCGTTTCATCATCTTCTCCTGCAGATGGTGACAAAAGACGAAATAGCATTTTCCTTTATAACTTCCTTATAGAAATCCCATCTTTACCTGTTTTGGATCTCCCACTTTCAGCTTATCATAATAGTCAGAAGGCATATAGTCGCTTTAGCTTTTTGAAATCCCTGAATAAAAACGTTTTTGTAAGTAGTAGCTATCACCTGCTTTTTAAAAGAAAGGGTTAAGTACTATATGTATGGTAGTAAAAACTGTTTTCATCCTGATTATACCCATCTAATTCGCCCCATTCTAAATCAATTCTTTCTTTTCGAAACGAACCTTTTAAAGCCTTGCCGTACTCATCAAGAATATCTTCAATGGAGCTTCCTAATTCTGGCTTATCGTATATACAAACTTAAAGCTCAGTTAAATCAGCAATATCCCAACTGAACTTAGTCTCTTCTGGGTCAATAAATTCATCAGCCCCATCCCTTTTTGATGTACCTGAATCGGCCTTTACATTAAGAGGGTGGGATAGAGTCGGTTAGTAGATTCTTAGCTCCTGCTGAATAACCAAAAAATAGACCGGCAACAAGCCCTAAGATAGCACAAGCAATGATACAAATAAGCATCAAACCTTTGCCAGGTTTTTCTTGATCACGATTTTCTAACACATCAAATGGTAGCTGTGATTGATTCATATTCATCTTCATCTATCTCCTCTAAATTAATAACGTGCCGGACCAATGTATAAGAAATCTCCATTCGGCTGTGCTAGGAATCGTAATGTCTTATAATCACCCTCAACCTCATAGGATACAGTTGCAACCACTCGATTAGAAGTATACTCGTTTTCATCAGCAGTAACGTCTCTTTCCGTTTCAATTTGGACAGATTGTCTATGCTTTTTCAACAATTCTGATAGGGAAGTTCCACCTTTACCTGTTTTTGAATCTCCTTTTTTCAGACTATTGAATTCTTCTTTTGTCAACTCACGATCTTTTTGAGTATCATTGTCATCTTCATCTTCTGAATTCTCGTCCGTAAAGAATTCACTTAACTCATATGCATTTACAGACTTCAAATAATAGTTGCCATCTACTTTTTCAAAAAACATATAAATGCTTTGGTGCATTGAAGACCTTGATCTATTCCAAGAAAGATTAATTCCTTTCTTTTCATAGTCAACACTAGAGGCCAATCCATAGGTATTAATAATCTGATCTGCAGATACTCCATGTCCATTCTTATTATTATAAGTCAATAAGCCAAGATCTTTAAGAGTCCAAGTAAATACAACCTTGTCCTTCTCAGTGATAAATCCAGTTTTTATATCTTTAGCTTCTGCCTTGGCACGTTCTAGACGTTTGTTTCGCTGAACTTCAGCTTCAGACTTAAATGATTGCCCCCAAAGATAGCCAGCACCTCCACCAATCAAACCAGCAATAGAGATCGCAAGGATTGAAAAAGAAATTAGCTTCATCCAACCTCAGTTTAGAATTCTCTTGAAATTCTTGAGAATTCTCCTCTAGAGACTAGAGCATTTTCTTTCTGATAAGCTTGTTGAATGTTTTGTCCTTCTTGCTCTTTAAAAGGCATCTTATCTTCTCTTGACATAATATCTCCTTTACTAACAACTTAGGCTCATTTCCTTCCTCACTTTTTCGTGACGAAATTTGACGCACAAAGTATAAATACAATAGTTCTACTATATCATAAAAATGCTACGATTCGCCAATATTCCTCTGGTTAGGGATTGTATATAAAAACGACCTCGAAAGAGGTCGTTTTGTCTATCTATTAAAGGCGTGCATTCAATTCTTTGCTCAGTTCTTCAAATCCTGGTTTACCAAGAAGAGCAAACATATTTCTCTTGTAGGCTTCAACACCTGGTTGGTCAAATGGGTTGATGGCATTCAAGTAACCTGAAAGGGCGATGGCCAATTCGAAGAAGTAGATAGTGTAGCCAAGAGTGAAAGCATCTTGCTCTGGAAGAGTCACGTACATGTTTGGCACATCACCATCTGTGTGGGCAAGAAGAACACCGTCAGTCGCTTTTTTGTTTACAAAGTCAACGTCTTTTCCTTGAAGGTAACCAAGTCCGTCAAGGTCTTCTTCCAAGCTTGGGATAATCACGTTCTTGCGTGGTTTGTCAACACGGACAACTGTTTCAAACATGATACGAGTTCCTTCTTGGATAAATTGACCCAATGAGTGCAAGTCAGTTGAGAAGTTGGCTGAAGTTGGGTAGATCCCTTTTTGGTCTTTTCCTTCTGACTCACCAGCCAATTGTTTCCACCATTCTGAGAAGTATTGAAGTGATGGCTCGTAGTTTACCAAGATTTCAGTTGCATAGCCTTTACGGTAAAGGATGTTACGAACTGCTGCATATTGGTATGCTTCGTTTTTCAGCAATCTTATCTGAAGTGTAATCTTTACGGTGCGTTAGCACCTTCCATGAGGGGCTTTGATATCAGCTCCTGATCGCGACGATTGGAAGCAAAGCCAACTGCTGTCAAGACTGAGAAACGTCCTCGATGTCATCTGGAACCACAAATGTTTCCCCAACCGTTGGCATCTGCTTCAACCTTAACAGCACCTTTTTGGCGGTCAGTTGTTGCATAGATACGTTTGTTGGCTTCTTCTTGACCGTATTTCTTAACCAAGAGTTCTTTGAAGACACGGAAAGCGATAGCTGGTTCAGTTGTTGTACCTGATTTAGAAATCACGTTTACTGAGAAATCTTTGTCTGCTACATACTCTACCAAGTCAGCAAGGTAAGTAGATGAGATTGAGTTTCCAGCGTAAAAGGATTTGTGGCGCTTTGCGTTCTTCTTTTGTTTGCAAGTTTGCAAAGTGGTGGTTCAAGAAGTCGATAGTCGCTTTAGCACCAAGGTAAGATCCACCGATACCAATCACAACCAAGACATCGCTATCTGACTTGATTTGCTCCAGCGACTTTTAAGATGCGGTCAGAATTCTTCACGGTCATAGTTTTTCAGGAAGGTCCAACCATCCCAAAAAGTCGCTTCCAGCACCAGTTCCTTTGCGGATCAATTCATCTCGCGACTGTTACTTGTGCTTGCATGTATTCCACTTCATGTGGGGCAACAAATTTGTCTAAAACTTTTTGAATAATCAAATTTAATATGTGACATGATATTCCTCCATTTTCTTTTTCTTATGATGTGATAACGCTTTTTAAGCGTATTTTATGCAGTGATTTTCTTCTTTCAAAAACGCTTCCAATTCATTTTTTTATAAATGGGCTGACGCTAGTAGCCATCTGAAAGCAATCGTTTGCGTAAGTCAAGGGATTTTAGCCTGATAGTATCAGATCTTTCATCCAGAAAAAATGAAGAAGATCCTTAAAACCCGACTCAGCCCAAAAAATAAGCTTCGCTTTGCTCGAACTGCATCAATGTACCTAAGTTCATCTGCGTCCTTTGGACTTGATTCACTAAGAATCTTTATATAGGGTTTTACAAGTATTGACTTACTTCCATCTTAACTAAATATTAGTCCAGCAATTTAACGCAGTAGCTGATTGGCTCTTCTTTCACTTTACAAGTTTAGAAGAAAGCCTAATCAGCCTTGCGGGGGTGGAACTACGAACATAAGTTCTGTTCCACTCCCATCCATTGCTCTAATATTCATCTGTGCCTTTCAGGCTTGACTCATTCAACATCGGAACCTAGTTCTCGCTTGGCTCAAACTACGTCAATGCCTCTAAACTCATCTTCCTACTTCGGATTTGATTCGTTAAAAAGACTCTATAAGGTTTACAGATTTTTCCCTTATGGGAAAAACTGCATCCATTGCTCTAATATTCATCTGTGCCTTTCAGGCTTGACTCATTCAACATCGGAACCTAGTTCTCGCTTGGCTCAAACTGCGTCAATGTACCTAAGTTCATCTGCGTCCTTTGGACTTGATTCATTCAATTTCGGAACCTAGTTCTCGCTTAGCTCGAACTGCATCAATGTACCTAAGTTCATCTGCGTCCTTTGGACTTGATTCATTCAATTTCGGAACCTAGTTCTCGCTTAGCTCGAACTGCATCAATGTACCTAAGTTCATCTGCGTCCTTTGGACTTGATTCACTAAGGTACATAGAAAAAAAGCACACAGTTTACATCGCTTAGGGCTGCTGGATTCCTCCCCTGACCCGCTTCACGCAAAACTATTGCTCCATGAATAGTATATCATATTTTTTTACTTTTGGCGACGATTTCTGAAAAAATCTTGCATGATTTGAGCGCACTCTTCTTGGAGAACACCTGTCTCCACCTCCACTCGGTGGTTAAGACGCTCATCTGTCAAAAAATATCATAGTGCCAGGCGCTCCAAACTTTTGATTTCTTTGCTCCGTAAACCACATCGGGGAATGCGAGCTAAACCGATTGCTCCGCTACACATGACACAGGGTTCAATGGTCACAAAAAGTGTTGTATCCAGCAAGCGCCAGCTATTCTCATGCTGATTCGCCTCTTCTATTGCCATAATTTCCGCATGCATAACCGCCTGTCGCAACTCCTCCCGGGCATTTGTGCCCTCGACCAACAATCTGACCGTTTTTACGACGACACAACCGATAGGAATCTCGTCATTTTCTAAAGCAATTTTGGCCTCTTTCAAAGCCTCCTGCATAAAATATTCTTTTTCTTCTTGACTATAATTCATGAGCACTTTTTATCTTTCATTTTTCCTTCTGCTCTATTATAATGTTTAGAAGAGCCACCAAAATTTTGGTGACTTTTTGGGAGATTATGAAAAATTTTAGGATAGGTATATCATAAACTCCCTTACTTAAAGAAACTTAAAGTTTTTAGAAATTCCGATTGGATCGATTATAACCGTAGCGCTCCATAAAATCTTCACGGAATTCTAACAAGTTATCATCCATAATAGCTTGGCGAACTTTCTTCATAAGGTTTACTAAGAAGTAAAGATTGTGGTAACTTGTCAAGCGAAGTCCAAAGGTCTCGTCAGCCTTGAGCAGATGGCGGATATAGGCCCGCGTGTAATTGGTACAAGTGTAGCAATCACAGTTATGATCCAATGGCGTGAAATCTTCTTTCAAACTGGGCATTTTGACGACTAATCGTCCTTCGCTAGTCATACAGGTACCATTTCCGGGCAATGCGAGTCGGCAGAACACAGTCAAACATATCCACACCACGGATAACACCATCGATTAAGCTATCTGGCGCACCTACTCCCATAAGATAGCGGGGTTTGTTTTCAGGTAGTAGAGGAGTTGTGAAGTCCAGCACCGCATTCATCTCTTCGTGAGACTCACCAACAGCCAGCCCTCCGATTGAGTAGCCTGGGAAATCCATGCTGATCAAGTCTTGAGCAGACTGGCGGCGCAAATCTTCAAAGCCAGCCCCTTGAACAATCCCAAAGAGACCTTGATCATGAGGACGACTATGGGCCTTGAGCCCACGTTCTGCCCAACGGCTGGTCCGCTCAATGGACTTCTTGACATAGTCATAAGGCTGAGTAGAACTGCGGGCACTCATCAAAAGACATCATAATGTCACTGCCCAGATTGTTCTGGATGGAGATAGCCTTTTCTGGTGACAGGAACATCTTAGAACCATTGAGGTGGTTCTTGAAGGTTACTCCTTCTTCTGTGATGTTGCGGCTATCAGCTAGAGAATAGACCTGGAAACCACCACTATCGGTCAGAATAGGCTGGTCCCAGTTCATAAACTTGTGCAGACCACCTGCACGGGCAATTAGCTCATCGCCTGGACGTAACCAGAGATGATAGGTATTGGCCAAGATAATACCAGAACCCATTTGCTTGAGCTCTTCAGGGGACTGGGTCTTAACTGTCGCCTGAGTGCCAACCGGCATAAACATAGGCGTCGGAAAGGTCCCGTGAGGTGTGATGATTTCTCCCAGACGGGCGCCTGTGTGTTTTTCTTTTTTGATCAATCGATATTGAATCGGTGAATCTGACATTTTTACCTCCGATGCTGGGAAAGACAGTCCCAGATCTTAATTTTTGTGGAAAATTCCACAAGATACTGTATGATTTTATCAAAAAAAGCCCCGTCTGTCACGGGGTATGATATAATAGATATAGCATTACTGGAGGTTTTTATGGATCTACGTCAATTAAAATCTGAATCATGGCTCGTACAGAGGCATTTAAAAGGATTGGTCTCTCTTTTTCTCGTTCCAATTTTTGTTCCTATTATTTTCAACTTTTTCATTCGAACACAGCCGAATACAACTAATTATCAAGCTCTTACTACTATTCCTCAAATAGTAGCAGATATCCTTCAAAACAACCTTTTTCCTCAAGTTTTAAACTTCATCATATCCATCTTTATCCTATCTGCTTCTTTCACTTTAATCGAAGTTTTCGTAAAAACGCATAGAGATAGGATTCGCTGACTCGCTCCGAGCTTTTTCAAATCAGATCTTTACACCCGTCTTTGTGACACTGCTTTTTAAAAGGCTGATTCTGATTTGTTGGGGGATTTTGGTTTGGATTGGTTCTCTTATTTCGCTTCTTTCAAGCTATCGGGTACTGGCTCTTTACACCAAAGCGGGATCTGGTCAGCTATCTGATGAAACTGCTCAACAAATCCTTAACTATTCACCTAGTATGCTTCTGGGACTACTCCTTATTATTCTAGGGTCTGATCATTGCCTTGCCACAATACTATGCCTATTCTCAGGCAGAATTTATCCTCTATGACCAACTCAGTGATGGAACCTACCAAGGCCCCTTGCAAGTACTTCGTCAAAGTCGAATGATGATGCAGGGTTACAAAGATAAGCGTTTTATGTTGGATCTTAGTTTCATCGGTTGGCATCTCCTGATTTTTATCAGCTTTGGTATTGTGGGTCTATATTATCCCTTATATCCACACCTGCTCTGTCCTCTTTTATGAAAAATTAAAAGCCTTAAAAAAATAAAAGCGCATCTGCTCAAGTGTATCAAGCCCCAAAATTAGAGAGTAAATCTAAGGATTGAGGAGCCTTCAGTTGAGTCAGAAGTGCTTTTTGTTTGCATAAAATTTTAAGCCAGCTCGACTTTGAAGATAAGAGATGGGTCAGTATTACGCTGAGGTAAAAATATCCGTAAATCTTGAAAACTCTGTTTCCATTTCTACACTAGGAATAAGAAGAAAAACAGGACGTCACACTCCTGTTTTTAATTTTTATCTTGACATTTGATCCAAGTCTCGACAAATCCTTTGAGATGCCTCATCCAAGGAAACTTTATCTGTGAGAAAGGATTCCTCTTCCCAGTCTAAGAAGTCTCGCTCTTTCCACCAGCGCTTCATGTCGGCTGGGGTAAATTCTTCTTGTTTCGCTCTGGTCTGATGGCGGCGGACTGTTTCTTCAAAGGATAGGTCATAGTAGTAAGCAGACCTGCGGAGCGAAGAGCTTTTTCAACTGCTCGAGCATCTGTCCATATATGTCTGTCTCATAAAACCCTTCTACCAGAACTAGCAAATCATGTTCGTAACCGAAGCGTGCCAGCGTTTCCGTCAGGTCAATAGACAAATTTCCTGGCTCGACTTTTTCCTTGAGCATGTCCCGTCTAACCGTATCCTGCGATATCAGGAGAGTTCCTCGGCCGTAGTGAGTCTGCGGTTTTTCCAGCGAGACTAGACTTGCCAGAGCCAGAATTGCCACGAATAATGACTAACTTAGCCATCTTATTCGCCCAGAATCAAGCGGGTATGCTCGCGCTTAATGCAGCGGTCCATGACAATGTCGTCCCGACCGGCTGTCCGCAAAATCTGCTCAGCCTCCTCACTCTCCAAGCCCAACTGAGCCCAGAAAATCTTGGCATCCGACTGCAGAAAATCAAGTGCCACATCCGGCAAAAACTCACTGCGACGGTATACATCGACAATATCCACCGGAAAGGAATGTCTTTAAGACTGGCATAAACAGTCTCACCAAAAATCTGACTTGCCTGCCGCGGATTGACAGGTATAATGCGATAGCCCCGATCTTGCATCTCTTTGGACACACGGTTACTGGTCGTTTCTTCACGGTCAGACAGTCCGACAACAGCAATCACCTTGCTGTTGTTCAGATAATGCTCGACGATGGCATCGCTGGGATTTTGAAAATGATAAGTCATAGACTTCCTCCTCATTCATAATAAAGTTAGATAGTTTGCAGTGTTTGCGTCTTAACTGAATACGGGCTAAACACTTTGGAAAATAGATAATTTCTCTTGATATCGTTGTTATTTAGTTGTTCTGTTAATTTTGTATGCTTAATTGAATCCGGGCTAAACACCGTGTGAAAAAGACAAGCTTCCTTGCATTCATCGAATGCTGTGTCAGCTTTCTATTTTCACTTTGTGTTTTACGCCCTTGATATCTTATTTCCGCCTCGTACCAAGTTTGGCCGGCATTTTCATCAGCCACTAATGGAACGGCTAGCTCAATCAGAGCTTCCATGGTTTCTTTGACTAGCTGGCGGACGGCTGTTAGCTCGTCATTGAGGCACTTCCAGCACGATTTCATCGTGAACCTGCAAGAGCATGCGAGACTTGAAATTCTTCTCTGTCAGTGCTCGATCCAGATTAATCATAGCGACTTTGAGAATGTCTGCGGCGGAGCCTTGGATCGGGCTGTTAATGGCTGTGCGCTCCGCAAAATTTCGGATGTTAAAGTTGCGGGAATTGATATCTGGCAAGAACGACGGCGATGATAAATGGTCTCTACATAGCCTTTATCACGCCTTCGCGAACGATGGTTTCCATATAATTCTTGATACCAGAAACGCTCAAAATAGGTCTCAATGTAGTCCTTAGCGACTTGCAGGAAATTCCCAAATTATTAGCCAGTCCGAAGTCGGAAATTCCATAAAGCTACTCCAGAAGTTGACAGCCTTGGCATTACGGCGATCATTAGGCGTCATCCTCTGCCTTTTCAATACCAAAGACCCGCATGGCTGTAGCCGTGTGAATGTCTTCTCCATGCTGAAAGCGGCAATCAAATGCTCGTCTGAGAAATATGAGCCAGCACTCATGACTCAATCTGGGAATAATCCGAGGCTGAGTAGTACGCTGTCTGCCCACTCTGGCACAAAGGCCTTGCAGATGAGGCGCCCCTGCTCCAAACGAGACGGGGATATTCTGCAGGTTCGGGTCAACCGAGGACAGACGGCCCGTCTGGGTCAAATCCTGAACATAGCAGTGTGAATCTTACCGTCAGACGCTATCGCCTCCTGCAATCCGATGATATAAGTGGACTGGAGCTTGCTGATTTGACGGTATTCCAGAATCTGACACAATCGGTGCAATGGGAGCTAAACGCTCCAGCACGTCCCTCGCTGTCGAGTAACCTGTCTTGAGTCTTTTTGGTGTACTCCAGCGGCGACCCTCATATCCTCAAAGAGAATGGTTCCCAGCTGTTTCGGTGAGTTGATATTAAACTCCTGACCAGCCAGATCATAAATCTCTTGGGTCAGACTTTTCAGCGTCTTTTTCATTTTCCGCCTGCATGCCCTGCGGTTTCCCGCTCAACCTTGAGTCCCCGCAATCTCCATCTTGGCTAGGACAAAGGCCAGCGGTTTGCTCCATTTCAAGCAACAAATCCAGCTGATCGTGGGCGCGGAGCTGGTCTTGCATAGGCTCTTCTGTTTCCAGCAGTACTTGCACCTTACGAGCCAGATGCTCAAAGAGCTGCTCTTGCTCCGGCAAAAGCACGCTTGGCCCCCTTGCCATAAACCTCATCATCCGTCGGCAGGATTGTTTGGCCGTGAGGGCGAGCAATAGTCGCCAGCTCATTATCCTCGACCGTCGAAAGCAGATACTTGGCTAGGCGCGCATCAAGGATGCTTTGCTGGTAGCTCGATGCCGTATTGACTGAGCAGTACCTTGGTCAGCTTGAGGTCGTAGGTTTTTCAAAGCTGTTTTTGTCAAAAACTCCTGAAAGAGAGGTCTGCTGCAGTAAATCGCTGGAACAAACATAAATCTGACGACTATCGCCCCAGGCAGAAAGCCGACAATCTCTTCCCTTATGGTAGTTGTCGCCCAAAATTTCAAAATAGAAGAATTGCTCTGGTGCCAGCATATCCGCTGTAACCTCAGTCACTTTGGTAAATTCAATTGGTTTGACTTCTACCGGCTCTTGACCAGTTCCTAGCTGAGCCTTGAGCTGCTTGAAGCCCATCTCGTCGTAGAACTTGCTCAGGGTCTCTATCTGCGGACCCTTATAAACCAAATCATCCAGCCCGATTTCAATTGGAGCCTGAGTGTTTATGGTAGCTAGGGTTTTAGATAAGAAGCCTTTTCCTTGTCATTGATGAGATTTTCCTTCATCTTGGAAGCCTTGAGCTGATCAATGTTTTCATAGAGATTTTCCAAAGAGCCATACTCCAAGAGGAGCTTGAGACCAGTCTTCTCACCAATCTTGGTCACGCCGGGGATATTATCCGACTGATCGCCCATCAGCGCCTTGAGGTCGATGAACTGCTCTGGTGTGATGCCCATTTTTTCCATGAGGTAGGCTGGGGTAAATTCCTCAAACTCGGCCACACCTTTCTTGGAAATCTCCACCACGGTATTATCATCCGTCAGCTGAATCAAGTCTTTATCGCCACTGACAATGGTCACATCGTAAGGCACAGCTGTCTTTTCAGCCATCTTGTCCAAGGTCCCGATAATGTCATCCGCCTCGTACTGAGCCAAGTCGTAGTAGTGAATGCCTAGGTGCTTCAGCATTTCTCGGATAAAGGGCAGCTGCTCACGAAATTCATCCGGTGTCTTGGCCCGACCAGCCTTATAGTCGGCGTACATCTCGGTCGGAAGGTCGTCTTGCCAGCATCAAAAGCTACTCAGGACATGGGTCAGTGCACGCTCCAAGAGGTGATTGAGCATGAGGTGGAAGCCATAAATGGCATTGGTATGCAGTCCCGATGGACTCTTGAAACGGTCAATTTGATTATAAAGCGCAAAAAGCGCGAAAAGCAACGGACGAACCGTCGATTAATAATAATTTATTCTTATTTTTCCATAGGTTTATTATAACACGAAAGGCGGACAAAGACAGAAAAGCGACGTGGACAATAAAAAGTGATTTTTAATAATTCCTGTATGGTATAATAAGAAGAACTAGGAGGTAAAAGATGTTTCCAATCCGTATTACAACTCTTCTGACTGAAGAAGTTTATAAAAAGATTTTCATGGGCTATTCTCATGCGACGAAAAGTTTTTATTGTTCTATATCATAGTGATTCTAGCTCTTATTCTATATCCAATGATCATGTCAGCTGAGGGAAAGATATCATTTTTATTGCATTATTTACAATTTTAGTTTTATTACCAGTCCTTTTCTTTTACCTTAAGATTTCGTATAAAGCGGTCTTATCGCAAGAATCCTTTATGGCAAAAACATGGAAGTCACTCTAATATTTGATAGAGAGTTTTGTAGCTCAGAGTAAAGCGGAGAGTTTCACTATACCTATGATGATATTGTCAAGGTCATTGCGACAAAGAAAGATTTTTATATCTTAATTGGGGAAGGTACTGGCTTCCCTATTGAAAAAGAACTGTACTCCTGAGGCTCTGGAGTTCTTGCTGGAACTACAGATTGAGAATATGTAAAAGAAAAAGCAGGCTAGACTGACAGTAGATCAGTTCTGGTCTGCTTTTTATCTTATAAATAGATGCTTGATATCCACCAACTTCTCGATTTTTTTGATTGATTTCTGGTCAGTAGTCACAGAAGTTAATGCTCTGGATGCCACTGTTGACGGCGACATCCACATCCAGGGTCCGGTCGCCGATATAGTAGGTTTCCTGCTTATCCAGACCATATTTCGCGAGCAGATAGTCGACACCTTCTGGGTGGGGCTTGCGCTCAAAACCATTGGCTGTTGTAATGATTTCTGTAAAATAGTCATGAATGCCCAAGTCTTCCAAGATTTGGTGGGCATTGAGCCCCTTGTGGGTATAGACAAACTGGGCAATGCTCTGTTCCTCAGCCCAGGCTAGAATCTCTCTGCCTCCTTCCATCAGATGGACCTGAGCATTTTTCTCCTTTAGGCTTGCTCCACGGAAGGCATTCATTTCGGAAGCATCTAGCCCCTTCTCAGACGCTACTTTTTCCAAGAGCTTCTGGACAGAGTGCTTTAGGATATAGCTGTGAATACTCGCCCTGTCAAAGCCCAGACCATAGTGAGCGTAGGTTTCCTCAATCCCTGCCAAAATAGCATCGTAGGAGTCCAGCAAGGTGCCGTCCAAATCCCAAATAAACGCTGTTGTCATGTGATTTCCCTCATTTTTCTGTCGTATAAAAACCTTTAAAAAATAGCCAGCGGAAGCCATTGTCCAGAGCATCCCAGTCCAGACTCCTGGCAGACCCAAGCCAAAGGTCACACCTAGCACGTAACCGGCAATGATGCGAATCAGCCACATACCAATAGTCGTGGCATAAAAGGGCAGTCTGGCATTGCCCAGACCCTGCCAGATAGCTGTGTAAATCACGGTTCCCACTGCCATGGGAGTTCCCAGCAAGGAGAAAAGCATGACTGAAAGACTGGCTGTGATCGCTCCGCTATTGTCCGTATAGAGCAAGGTTAGTGGCCGACCAAAAGCGAAAATTCCTAGAGCCACGGGCAGCATGCAAGCAAAAGACAGCCAGAAGGTCCGCCGACGAATCAGACCGACCTCTTTCATATCTCCCTCACCTACCGCATGGCCTACCAGCATGACTGTTGCTGTTGCGACCCCGAAGATTGGCATATAATTAAACTGAGTCAGGACTTCACCGATGGCATTCCCCGCTACTGCGTCTGTCCCAAAGACGACCACAATGGCAATGATAACTACGTCACCCGCTCGCATCATGAGCCGCTCTCCAGCAGCCGGCAGAGACAGGCGCAAGAGCTCTCCATCTAAGCCCCAGCGCCAGCGAATCGTGGACAAATCTAGCTCCCGCCAAAGAATCAGCACACCCACCAAACGAGCCAGCACCGTGCCCAGCGCTACACCGACAATACCAAGCCGAAAGACGTAAATCCCCAGACCGGAAAAGAGGGCATTGAGGACATTGGTCATAATACTCACATACATGGGGAATCTAGGATTGCGTGTGACCCGCACTAAAGCTCCAAAGGAAGTCATAAAGCCTAGCAGGACAATAGTCCCACCAACCAGAGCCAGATAAAGACCGCCTGCCTCAGCCACCGCTTTTTCCGTCCCCAGAAGATCCAGCATCTGCCTGCCAAAGAGCAGGGAAACGAGGCCTAGCAGAAGACTCAGAAGCAGCGTCAGCTTGATAGCCTCGGCTGTATGATAGGCCAAACGCTCCTTGCCTCCCTGTGCCAGAGTCTTGGAAATAAGACTGGAAAATAGAGCCCCCAGCGCGATAAAAATTGCCTGATAAATCGTAATGATGTTGCCGGCCACCGAGACACCAGAAATCGCAATCAGCCCAAGACTGGCCACCAGATAGCTGTCGACCATTCCCATGAGCATCTGCAAAAAATTCTCCGCCATAGCCGGCAAGGCGATATTCATGATTTTTATAAGTCGTCATTCACAAAAACATTCCCAATCCAAGCAAACTATTTGCCATTATGTTCCTGCTGAAAAGGCTTCCATGGCCTTGAACTTCTCAAGTTCTTTTTCATTAGCTGGTTGCTTGCCTAGTATTTATACTCAAATAAGTCCATTCGAGCACTTGGACCATAACCACTTTCCAACCATGGCGCATAATCGAAGTCTACTGATAACTTGTTATTTTCATCTAAGTGAATGATGCAAGAATACCAATCCGCTAATTCATTCTCTAAAAAGATTTTTCAATTCTTGCGCTTTTTCAAACAAGATATCATATTCTTTATCAAATACTTCACTTGACAGCAGTATAGGCCTGGAATATCTAAAAGTATTGATACTCATTCAAAATCTTATAAAAGAAATAAATCCCTCCACTCAAAAGTTCTATCTAATTCAATATTAATATATAAATCATCCCACTCAACTGGAATCATATCGTTGACTTTGATGCACGATTTCGATAATTTTTCATTCATTTGTTCTTCCATTTTATCCTCCGGTTTGGTTTATACATTTTAAGATCACGCATGGGACCTAGACATCCCTAATCCGCCTTGAGTTTTTCTTTACAATAATCCACAATGTATTCATTTATCCATTTACTCTTGTTTTGGAATTTTCCGTGTTTACGCTTTGCAATCAAATCTTCAGCCTTTTGGAGTGCCTCTGCATACTGCTCCCGGTGGATCATTAATAGCATTCCCATCAAGTCATGACGGGCAGGATTTGGCGAATTTTCGACTGCATAAGCGTAAAAATCTTCAAAAGTTAGGAAACCAGCTATAAGCTTTAAGACTTCTTCATGGGTCTCTGAGAGCACCTCGATAACCTTGGTTTCAACCTTTTCTAAGTCGAGATCCTCCATCGTCCAGTCTTCTTCGGCGATCTTAGTTGGTAACGTAAAGGTATCTACTGTAAAAGCTCCAACCGCTCGAAGACTCATAGGTGCTTGTGAGTTACTCGCCATATCAAAGACTTCCCAAAAAATATCATCAATAGTATAGGGTTTGATATAAGGACGAATGATTAGACGAAACTTATTATCGGGGAAATTAATATCAATCATGTAATGTACGAAATAGTCTCCTACTTTATCAAAAACATTTTTACTTCTTGATTTAAATTTCAATCCTTCATGACGATTACGAACTGCTTGTTTAAGCTCTTTTTCCAGTTGTTTATCTATTTTTGAAAATTTCACCATTGAATTTCCTCACTAATCTGGTCTTATTACTCTTATCCAAACAAACTATTTCCCATTATGTTTCCTGCTGGAAAGCTTCCATGGCCTTGAACTGTTCAAGCTCTTTTTCACTTCTTGGCTGTTTACCTAAATATTTATATTGAAAAAAAGTTCTAGCACTTGGTCCAAAAGTCACTTTCGAGCCAGGGTGCATAGTCAAAGTCCACTGATAGCTTGTTATTTTCATCCAAATGAATCAACCCTGCTGACCAATCACTCAATTCGTTATCCATGAATACTTTTTAATTCCTGAGCTTTTTTTAAATAGTAAACGATATTCGTCAAAAATTCCGATTTAGAGATCCCAAATTCTTGAGGAATATAAAAAGAAATAATGGTACTCTCCATTGTATTTAAAGAAGAAATAAATTTCACCACTCAAAGTTCTATCCACTTCAAAGTTGATATAAAGATCATCCCACTCAACTGGAATCATATCGTTGGCTTGATGCACGATTTCGATAATTTTTTTCATTAATTTGTTTTTCCATTTTATCCTCCGGTTCTGCTTATACATTTAAAGCTTTACATAAGATCAGACATCCTAATCCGTCTTGAGTTTTTCTTTACAATAATCCACAATGTATTCATTAATCCATTTACCCTTATTTTGGAAGTCTCCGAAATCTCGTTTTGCGATTAAAGCCTTCTGCCATTTGAAGTGCTTCTTGGTATTGTTCCCAGTGGATCATCAAAAGCATCCCTATTAGATCATAGCCGGCAATCCTTGGTCCGTTCTTGACCGTATAGGCATAGAAGTCTTCAAAAGTTGGGAAGCTATTTATAAGTTTTACAACTTCTTCATGCACTTCTGAGAGCACCTCGAGAACCTTGGTTTCAACCTTTTCTAAGTCGAGATCCTCCATCGTCCAGTCTTCTTTGACCATCCTATATGGTAATGATAAACTATCGACTGTAAAAGCTCCAACTGCTCGAAGACTCATGGGCTCCTGCGAATTACTCGCCATATCAAAAACTTCCCAAAAGATATCATCAAAAATATATGGCTTGATATAAGGGTCAATTGTCAAACGAAACTCATTATCTGGAAAATCAATATCAATCATATACGAAACCAAATAGTCTCCCACTTTGTTGAAATAGGCCCAATCTCGAGACTTTAATTGTAATGCTCGCATTGCGCTGAACTTTTTCAATTCTTTTTAGTTGTTTATCTATCTTTGAAAATTTAACCATTGAATTTCCTCACTAATCTGGTCTGATTACTCTTATCCAAACAAACTATTTCCCATTATGTTCCTGCTGGAAGGCTTCCATGGCCTTGAACTGTTCTAGTTCTTTTTCGTTAGCTGGTTGCTTGCCTAAGTATTTATACTCAAAGAAATCCATACGTGCACTTGGGCCAAAAATCACTTTCTAACCACGGCGCGTAGTCAAAGTCTACTGATAACTTTATTATTTCTCATCCAAATGAATGATACAAATATACCAATCAGCCAAGTCATTTTCAATAAAACACTCTTTTTCAGATCTTCTGATTTTTCAAAATAAAACCTATCACTTTTCGTTTAAAACTTCTACCATTGATAGACCAAAAATCTTCTGACATTTCAAGATGGTAATGATATTGACTTTTTATATTTGAAAATAAAGTATGCACTTCCACTGTAGGTCTTGTCAATCTCGATTACAATATACAAATCATCCCACTCAACTGGGATCATATCGTTGGCTTGATGCACGATTTCGATAATTTTTCATTAATTTGTTTTTCCATTTTATCCTCCGATTTGATTTTTTTGATGTTTCTTACTTCAAGGCGTTTTCCTTCAATCTTATACGTGACATCAAAACTATCTGGTCTCAGTGACTTACCTGAGTAGACTGGCTGGATATCCACTGTGACTTTTCTAGGTGGCACTTCCTTAGTGCACTCGCCCATTCTTCTTCCATATTGTACCAGGTTCCACCAGGACGGTTGATTTCACGGTTCATAGCCACAACATTATCAAAGTCTCCAGAACCGTTGAAACGAGTTCCAATCAAGTGGCCACCATCATCCAGACCTTCCCAAAGCTCCGCTTCCGTAATCCGGTATTCTCGACCAGCCATACGTTGACTATAGGCATTACGTTTCCCTTTCTTGAGAACCAAATCATCCACTTCAACACGAGAAATACGGCCAAACTCGTCTGTCGTATAGCGGTAGCCATTCTCTGTCACATACTGAACGTTTGGTAAGAGCTCCTTACGACCATTGACACCTTTTGGTAAATTGTTCACCGTATTCGACTTCCCGAACAGTTTTCTTAGCATTTTCTGCAGTCTCTTCTAAGCCTTTGGCTACGTCATCGCTATGCTTAGCCAACTGCTCGCTGGCTTCTTCGTCTGAAAAACCACCCCAAAGGGTGGTTACATCAATTTACAGTCCTATTCTGGAAGATGGATATGGAGAGTATAGCCACTTTCAGCAAGTTGTTGAGAAACTACATTTAAGAATTTTACTGCATTTTCTACTAAATTATACATGAAGTGAATGGAGATAATAATCTTATCAAAGTCATCTCCGTATTTCGGTACATATTGCTTGCTATCCAGATAAAGAAGGTAATTATTGAGCTTATCCTCAAGCAACTCAAAATGCTCTTCTTCAAATTCCCAGTTACAGGTATCAATAATCAATAACTCCAAGTTGCCATTTACAACACCCATTGTGTCGATTTGGTCTGTTTCAAATACACTCATTTCCCAAGCCTTTCTTTACAATAATCAACGATATATTCATTAATCCATTTACTCTTATTTTGGAAGTCTCCGAAATCTCGTTTTGCGATTAAGCCTTCTGCCATTTGAAGTGCTTCTTGGTATTGTTCCCGGTGGATCATTAAAAGCATCCCTATTAGATCATAGCCAGCAATCCTTGGTCCATTCTCAATTGTGTAAGCATAAAAATCTTCAAAACTTGCGAACCCACTGATCAGTTTTATGACTTCTTCATGCGCTTCTGAGAGCACCTCGAAAACCTTAACTTCAACTTTTTCTAAGTCAAGATTCTCCATCGTCCAGTCTTCTCTAACTACCTTATATGGTAATGATAAGTCATGAACCGTAAAGGCTCCTACTGCCCGAAGACTCATGGGCTCCTGTGAATTACTCGCCATATCAAAGACTTCCCAAAAAATATCATCAATAATATAGGGTTTGATATAAGGACGAATGATTAGACGAAACTCATTATCTGGAAAATCAATATCAATCATATACTTAACCAGATAGTCTCCTACTTTATCAAAAAACCTTTCACTTCTTGATTTAAGTTTCAATCGCTTAGCTGCCGAACGGATAGACTGCTTCAGTTCTTTATTTAGTTGTTTATCTATTTTTGAAAATTTTACCATTGAATTTCCTCACTAATCTGGTCTGATAACTGGTATTTTTAGTCCCAGGTGGAATTTCAAAGCCACCTTTAAATATTCCTTTCCTTTTACCAACGATACGAGCATTTGCACCACCTTCAATTAACGGAAATGCCTTTTCCTGGTTTGGAGTAAGAGGAGCAGTAGCAGAGGATTTATACTCTTGAATTAGTAATTCACCAGTTTTTTTATCATATCCCATAGCATCAACTCTTGTACGTACAATATTTCCTTCACTATCGACTACTTCAATAGTAATCTGTTCTTCAACATCCCTAGCAATTTTCTTAAATTCTTCAAGTTTTTCTAGCTCGTACTGACGACCTTGGTTGCGTATTTTTAGCCATTCGATCTGAAGCTTCTTTTCCAATCCAGAGGTTCACGAGGTGTCTTTTCCTTGTTTTTGCTTTTTCTTAAGATATTTTTTTCATATCGAGCCTGAACTTCTGGATCAGTAAATTTACCGTCCACAAATTCTTCAGTCACACTCTTAGAAAACTCCTCACTGGTTTCTTCCAGACCTTTGGCCACATCGTCCCCATGCTTAGCCAACTGCTCGCTGGCTTCTTCACTGAACTCTTGACGGGCTTTCTTGCCGACTTGTTCTGCGACCTCTTTCATGCCTTTAGCCACATCGTCGCTATGCTTAGCCAACTGCTCGCTGGCTTCTTGGCCGAACTCTTGGCTAACTTTCTTACCAACTTGTTCTGCGGTTTCTTTCACGCCTCTGGCTACGTCATCGCTATGCTTAGCCAACTGCTCGCTGACTTCTTTACCGAACTCTTGGGTCACTTCCTTACCAGCTTGTTCTGCCGTTTCCTTCACGCCTCGAGCGACATCATCACTATGCTTAGCCAACTGCTCGCTGGCTTCTTTGCCGAACTCTTGGGTCACTTCTGCCAGCTTGTTCTGCGGTTTCTTTTTACGCCTTTGGCTACTTCGTCGCTATGCTTAGCCAACTGCTCGCTGGCTTCTTTGCCGAACTCTTGGGTCACTTCCTTACCAGCTTGTTCTGCGGTTTCTTTTACGCCTTTGGCTACGTCATCGCTATGCTTAGCCAACTGCTCGCTGGCTTCTTGGCGGAATTCTTTACTTGCTTTCTTGCCGACTTGTTCTGCCGTTTCCTTCAGGCCACGAGCGACATCATCAGATGCATTGTAGACACGGGCACCACTCTTAGTAAAGTCGTCACTAAAGTGCGCTCCAGCATATGCTATGTTATCTTTCATATTAGATATCGTCTTCTGGAAGCTCTCACGAAAGGCGTTGTAGCTTGGGGATACCTCTGCCAGGTTATCACCAAATTTGCTGGCTGCAGAACGAAGTTTGCTGGCTCCTTCTCCAATCTCATCGCCCTCAACGTGATAAGGTGGCTTTTGGATCTGCAATGAAGTTCATCACACCCTTGGCAGCTGCCTTGGTTTTCTTAGGTCCGCGAGTTGCTAAGTGAAGCAAGCTTCTGCCCATATCATCTGCATTCTTAAGGGCTTGTCGGCCAACTGTACTACCAAAGATTCGCACACCTTCCATAAAAGGTTTTTTTGCGCCTTTGGTAGCTGTAAGGCCAGCCTTCAGTTCTCCAGCTCCAATGAACCATGAACCAACTTCAAAAATAACCCCACCTGTATTGTACCAGCCATCTTTGGAAAAATTCGTTCCATGCGTGGCCAACGGCACGCTGAGTGTCACGCCAGCTTGTGCCCGAGTTCTCTCATCAGTCAATAGATTCCAAGAATAGTCCAGAACTTTTTCCCATTTTCAAGGGTCAGGTTCTTCTGAAGGAATTCTCCAACATTCTTGACATTTTTAATGGCTCCATCGACATCTTTCTCCACCCAGTCGGGGGCAACATCAAGTCCTGTTAATTTTTCAATAGCGACTAGTCTTGCTTCTTCAGCGAATTGGATGAGATCAACAGCTAGATAGGCAACATCACCTACTAGATTTCCCGCACCGCCGACAACTCCTTCAACAACCAAGAGCGTCTCTCTAAGAACAGGGATATCAATATTTTTGGTGGCCTTCTTAACACCTTCCCACCAATTTCCAATTGCCTTTCTTGTATCTTTGAGCCAAGCTTGAATTGGGTGGTTTTTTCTCCACTCCTCTTCTTCTTCCTTGGCCTTTCTGGCTGCTTCTGCCTGTTCTTTCTTCGCTTGGGTGATTTGATCATCAATCTTCTTAATCCCTTCAGCCAGTTGCGAATGGGCTACAAGATCGACAAAATTTGGGTCTGTATATGATAGTCCTTGAATCGAATTTCCGGCATCGATTTGGCTCGCTAAAGCAGTTAAGATCGGGTCTATATTTAGCTGAGCTTGAGCACTTTCAAAGCTATTCACCTTAGTGATGGCATCTGACAAAACCTTACTAGCTTTGGTGATAGATGCTGAAACCTTACTGGAAGGAGAGCTCAAACTAATCAAGTCATTGATATCTGTATAGATCTGACTAATGTTAGTCTCATACTCTGAATGTTTTGTGTTGGCATTAGTTAACTTGGTCTTGGTCTGAGTCATGACTTCTTCGTCCAAGATGGCATTTGGAGATGTTTCACCTACTCCTTCTTGGAAGGATACTAGGGCCTGAGTGTAGTCGGCATCCATAATCGTATAAGCATTTTTCAGTCCGACAATAATAGCGTTGTGACTATTGTTAATCTCGTTATTGATGGATTTACCAACTTCCCCGTACATTGAGTTACTGGTGATAATACCGTTCATGCTGTTTTTCGCATCTTCTAGGCTCTTCTCAGTCTCTTCAGCTGAATCAAGGTAAGTTTTTTTCAGCTTGATCAGCTCATCCATATCGACATGAAATCCCATTAACTTTCCTCCTCTTGACCTAATATATCCAGAATTTGGCTATCCATGACTCGAGTCTTAAAAGTACTCTAATCCTTCATCCATAGGCATAAAGGCCGTAGAATTCTGCTCTTTGGCCAACTGAGTCGCTCGCAAGACATCCATACTAAAGGTTTCATCTAAAGGATGCTGCCAGCCCATATGGACAACCTTGCTAATCATCATATTGGACACCGTGATTGGCGCGCTTACTGGTAGCTGACCAATCGGCCATAAATAGGCATAATAATCAACAACGTAACGATTAAAAGGCTGTTGTAATGGTGCTTTTCGTCCTGTAAGAACGACCAATTCAGCGATTCCAGAATTCTTTATCTGCTCCTTAATCACTGGAGGCATCATTTCTTCATCTAGCTCAACTACAGTTCCGATAGGCAATATTTCTGAATACACTGCATCAATCTTAGCCATAAAAATCAAGAAATCATCCTCTGATAGCTTCAAAGTCACTTGCTGGCGCTTAAAGGTTACAGTTCGATCTCCACCATCTTCTCCATAGTCAAAAAAGACATCTATTGGGGCTCCGATTTTTGGTTTATGATGATACTCTGTCTCAAGTTTACGATATTTCTTATAAATCCCTCGAAGAATTTGAGGATGACTGCCCAAAAAGTTTCCTAGAAATAATACATTATCGGTTACCTCAAATTTGATTTGGGGAGTCATTGTGAAGGATGCTATAAAAAAATTTTTATTTTTATCTACAACTTCTTGTGCCATTATTTAAACCTCAAATTCGCCATATTCTTCTGGAAGTTTGCTCCATATTGAGCATCTTCTTCAACAATCTTCTGAGCGACTTCTTCATTTTTATTCGTGCTAGTCGTATTATAGCCCTTATAACTTGTCAAAGTTGTTTTCGATTTTCTTTTGCATCTCGATAAGAGATTTGAAACGATTCAAGGTTGTTTTTTGCAGTTCCGTGATTGTGGCTCCTTTGACATTGGTCATTTGGGTAGCTGCAGAGGTAACTGCAGAGTTCCACTGTTCAGGAGATACTCCAATTCTTCCCATATTTTCCTCCTATACCAAAGATTGAAAAAAGCTAGCAGCCATATCCCAAGCATTTTTTGCCCACTCAATCAAATTACCATTTTCTGCTTCTAAACCGGCAATCTTTCCAGATATGGAAGACAAATTCCCTTGATGTTTGTTGATATCTGAGTTAATATCTAGAACAACTTCGTCTACTTCTTTTTTAAAGTTATCCCGAATATCTCCTTTAAAATTAGAATCAGAGATATCCGATTCGATTTTCTCAACATTATCCTTAAAGGTATTATAGTCTTTTAAAGGCTGTTTCAAGTTTCTTCTTCGCGCTTTCAAACGCTGATTTTTCTCATCATTTGCTGCCCGCTGAGCATCGTGCGCCTCGGCTATCGATTGATATTTCTGGCCTTGGGCACGATTGTGGGCGTTCCGTGCTTCCTTGTCGCTTGCCATAGCATTTCCTCCCTTGATTCTTTTTCTTTATTGATTCAGTTTAATATGCTTGATATCTCTAACTTCAAAGTAATATGCTTCATCCAACGGAACAATTGGCTCTCCTATTCGGATCTTAACATTGACTAAGTTTTGGTCCGTGACACGTGTTCCAAATATACCGGCTGGGATATTTGTCCGCAAGCGCTTATTAAACTCATCAAAGCCAGATTCGATAGAACGCTGTATTCCTTGGAAGATGATATAGATACCATTTCGAGGTCCTTGTGTGATCATCTTCTTAAACAGCTCTATGGATGTTAAGATGTGATTGTTTAAGAGATGGGCATCAGGTATGTAGATAAGGGTTTGATCTTCCCAGCCATTAGCTTGTCTCTCATCAATTTCTGTTGAAAGCTCTGTCAAGAAGCTCACATATTCAGATTCTTCTACAAGTACATCTATATTTTCCTGAGAGTTAGTGAATCGACCACCCGCATTAAAAGACAATACGTGTTACTTTATTTTCTAAGTATTTGAAATCTTCTAAAATCGTTTGGGTCAAACACTCTGATTGCTGTGATGTATCTTCTGCAATAAGGAAATAACCGTGTTTTTTCGGTTCAAAGGCTACCACCTTTGTAGATTCCTTATCCAAAGCCAACGGAATGTTAAGTTGCTCCAAGCTTTCTTTGACTTCCTTGTTTTGATAGAAGTCAGATAAGTAGAGAATATTCGGCAACATTGGTATGCTATCTGGTACTTCACCATCCCAGTCAGAGTTCATACTTTTAATTTCTTCTTCCATAGCAGTCAAGCGCTCAATGTCGTTACTTCCTGAACTTGGAAGATAGATTTGGAATTCGTGAACACCTTCGTCTGACTTGATTTGTCCACGACCGAAGATTTCTTGCGCAATTAAGGCATCTCGTCCCACCACTTCACGAACCCCATTGTCCTCAACCAAGTAGAGGGCCATTCTGGTTGGTAGGTTGCTATTGATAGCAAGTTTAAAGCTGTTTGCTCTAAGAGCAGTCATAGCCATATAGACTCCCAGGCTAGCCCCTTCACGTGGGACTTGAGAAACAATGGATTCTATGGATTCTGTTAAATTACTTTCTTGAATCGAGTCAAAAGAGTCCAAAAACGATTGAAATAACTGGCAAAGAGTTGCCTGACTTTTGCTTCATATTGTGCTAAACTAGCAACACCAAATTCTGATAGTAAATCCTTCCGGATTTGAAGCTCTCTTTTGATTCGTTTGATAAATTTAACAGCTTTTCTTCCTCTTGTAGAGTCACGATATCAGCCACATGTGGCAAATCTCTTAGAGGTAGTAAACCATTTGTACCAAAATCGAACAAATAGAAATGGATTTGTTCTGGAGAATTCATTCGCGCCATATTTAAGACGAAGGTCTGCAAAGCAGTGGACTTACCAAACCCTGCTGAACCTAAAATGGCAAAATGGCTATACTCCTCCAAGTCAAAATCAAATACAAGTTGCTCCTGTTTTTCTGGCAAATCCAAAAGAGCAAAAGGAATAGATAGCTTCCGAGCTTCCTTCCAAGAGTTCTTGTAATCTATGCTCAGAGTCAGTATTTCTGTAGCAAGTGGAGGCGACCATGGTTTTATCTGGAAGAATCGCTTTATTCGTAGTAGCAAATTCAGCAATTCCATCAATAACTGCTGTCAATTCAGTTCGCTCATCGTTTGGTGCTTCTTGATAGTCTTCACCGACAGATAAGTCTGAACTCAATAACTCAGCCTGACCTAAGTCATTGATGAGCCAGATTCGTTCATCCACTTTCTTCTCATTTTGAACTATTTGGTTGATAGTTTTGCACCACTCCAGGCTGATTGGAAGAGTTCATAGATTTCATTATTACCAACTTGCAAGTAGGCACGACCAGGCTGGATGATACTTTGTCGCATCAGGAGTCTTAATAATTTCTTTTGAATCAGACTCATCCGCCACTTTCAATGCCAGCTTAAAGCGAGAATTTGACCATATTTGATCATCTACGACACCACTAGGCTTCTGCGTAGCCAAGATTAAATGAACCCCAAGAGACCTACCGATACGAGCTGTTGATACAAGCTCTGCCATAAACTCTGGCTCATTTTGTTTTAATTCAGCAAATTCATCGGAAATCAGGAAAAGATGAGGAATTGGTTTTTGAGGATAGTCCTTACTCTCCTGAGTGCCCAACAACTTCTTGCCTTCTTTATACAGTTTCGTATAAGCATTAATGTGGTTGACGCCAAAACGACCAAACTCTCTTTGGCGCTTTTGGAGTTCCGTCCGAATACTCTTAAGAGCACGAGCAGATGCGACTCCATCTAGGTTTTGTAATAGCTCCCATCAAGTGAGGTAACTTGGAAAAAGATTGGCCATCCCTCCCCCTTTAAAGTCAATCGGTAAAAAACCGACATCTTCAGGAGCGAAGTTAACAGCTAAACTTAAAAATATAGCTTTGTAGGATTTCAGACTTCCCTGAACCAGTTGTCCCTGCAACTAGACCGTGGGGCCCATGCGCTCTTTCATGCAAATTCAGATAGACGATATCATCTTTTTCCTCGTAAACCAAGTGGAACTGCTAGGGTCTTGGAAGTATCTGCCACAGACCAACGACTAGGAATGTTAAGGTCGTCTACTGTTTTGACATTATATAAGCCTAAAAAGCTGATTGCTTCCGGAATGGAATTTTTCTCCACTTCAACGTGATTTAAATTGGCTAGCTTGTGAATACCATCATTGATCCCTTCATCCCATTTGTTTTGGAACCAATAATTGATTTACATATTCTCGTTTATCATTGACTAATGTAGCAATTTCATTATTCTGGTATTCGATAACCGCAGTAGCCGTTTCTGGCAGCATGGATAGATTTTCTTTCCCCCAAATGACGGTCACACCATATTGAGTCATATCTTCCGCCAAAAATTCATTAAGACCATGGCCTAACAAGTAGGAATCATCCAAAATTGTCAGAACATAATGGGGACTGAAATTTAGAGCCGTCGACTTAGAAGCATTTTCTCTAACCATCTGACGTCTTTTGACAATAATTTGATAAAAAGAATTTAAAACAACATCTCTTGTCTGCTCATTATGAATCAAACCTCTTAAATTCAGATTATCCAGCTGGAAAGTGTGGCAACCATCTCCAAGTCTCCCAAAATCTTTTTGTAATCCTCATTTGACAACAAGGAAACAAACTGAACATCGTGATAGGAATGCATAGCTGCGATTTGGAAAAGAATCGTCTGGATTGCTGTATTAAGATAAACCAAAGAACCAGCCAATCCCAAGGTTTGATCACGCAGAGATATAATAATAGGCGCTTGTGCGATGTGTTTATATTTATCTACTATTTCTTTTTACAAATTGTTCCCATTCATCTGTTTGTTCCCGTTCTGAAAAGTCTACACTAAAGCTACTCTTCACATCTCCAACACCAAGACGAACATTCAAGAAATCCTCGTGACTAGGCATTTTTTCGTAAATCCGAGAACGGTATGAGTGTAAAAGTGAGATAAGTTCTGACACAGAAGGATAATTATATTCTAAAAGCCTCCCGTTGCTTTCCAGCTAATTTTGCTAGCTCAGACTCTTTTTCTACCAGATAATTTTGATAGTTTTCATCCTGTTGCTTGTTTTCTTTTTCTGTTTCCTTTTTAGAGGTCCAATAACTAGATACAGAAAAAGCTGCTGTCAGAAGACTTGCCCCACCCATACTTAGGAGCATAATGGGATTCCGACGGCTAATGATTGTTACAGCGCCGGTCATGACTACCATTCCAAGAGGTGGAACAATCGTTCTCAAAATCTCTCCACGTCTTTTCTCTTTTCGACTCTTGGGTGAGTTCAGCCTAATCCTATCCTCAGAAGATCTCAGAAAAATTCGGGGACTACGGCGGTAATCAGGAAAGTCACTAGGATACTCTCCTTTCAAAGCCTCTTCGATAAATATCTTTGGATTCAGCTGAAAGTCCTGCAAAGAGCCCAATCACCTTGAACTGTTCAGGGCGTCTTTCGATCAACACTCCATCAACTACAAGTCTATCTCCAATGTGAAAATCTCCATCGAAATTCTCCACTTTCTCCCCATTAATATAAACTTGAGAGCCATTAGAGAAAATTTGCAAATGATGATAATCATTTGTCAATGGTTTAAAGCGGGCAAACACCGCAGTAGTAAATTTTATAGCTGAAGAAACGAGGTCCGAAAATGATAAATTCATTTCTCGGAATATTGGTATAACAAGGTTTAAGTTTTCCTTTGGGATAGGCAATATAGTTATGTAAAGCTTCTCCTGACCACACTTGCCCGTTAAACAACAATTGACCATCTTTTTCTAAACTAATGAGTCCTTGCTCTGTTTGGATCTGCCGGAAATTTTCTGAAAGCCCAATATATTTGAATTGATCCCCAAATGAAAAACACGTCATAAAAACTTCTGAACAGAAGTCTTCTATTGCCGTCAAAGATTTGGTTGGAATAATTATTGTCTTTCATGGGCATCTTTTCCTTCCAAAAAGTTCTTCGTAGTTTTTAATTTGTTCCTTGTATTCTTTTTAGCTTCTCTTGTTTCTCGATCCTTTCATTTTTGTATCTCCACTGACATGGTTATACAATTTTCTATAGGCATACAAAATTAATTGATTATCTCTATATTCTGCGCAGTATCTAATGTTTTTCATAGTCCCCCAAAAACCAATATATATCCAATACAAGAGAATGTTCTCGTTAGTCTTCATGGAAATATTTTTTTAATATATTCTCCTTCTGAGAGTTGCTAAGATTATCTTCCTTGATAGAACTAATCACTAAGGCGTATTGAGTTCCCTCAGGAAAGTTCTTCGGATTATCTTTTTCCAGGGTTTCTATCGCTTTAGAATACTCATTATTTGTATAGTAAATCTCACTCGTAATGATTCGATCTTTATATGGAATTGTATTTAGAAGATAAAAACCTGATACGACTGAAAGAACTAAAAATAGAATACCAAACGAAATCATCCCCCATTTGTAAATCATAAACTGATTTTTAGGGGTATAGATATTTTCCTCTAATCTTTTCTGAACTTGTATTGCGACTTGCCGATTTAGGGGCATCATTTAAATCTTCAAAATTTTGTGCCTGTTGAATATCTTGAGAAAAAGGATTTTTCAAGGCGCTTGAACCATTTATAAGATCTAGAAAATCTAACCTTGGATTTATAATATAGAGGATGAGAGCTCGATAAGATTTAAAATAGTCCTCATTTTCTACAAAAAGGCATAACCGCAGTTGAAAAGCCTCTATGCGCAACTTTAACATACTCCCCCAACACAAAGAAGTTATCTGGATGAATATAGGGCGCTGTTAAGGTGTGTGAATAGCGAGACAAAAATTGCATTTTTTGAGCTAGAACTAATCTGTCAATCAAGGATAGCTTATCCAGAGCAGTAACCAGAGGAATAGAGGATTCTTCAATCGCATAAGCAATACGAAGCTCCTCTTCACTCACCTCTTTTACTTCACCAGCTAAAAAATGTACGTCCTTTTCAAGAAAGGTTTGATATTGTGGAAGTTCTTTAATTTTAAACTGATTGGCCTTCAAGTTGATGAACAAGCTATCATCTTCCACATTTATATCTAACTCAGGATAATATTCTTTTATCTGCGACACAGGACTACCTCTCTATTCTTCACATATAACAATTTCAAATTGGTCGCCATTTCCAATAGGATATTCCGAAATAAGGGCTGACGGGGCTAATTCAAAGGGTTTGTTCTTTAGAAATAAATCAAAATGTTCAGGCAGAACAATTTTTCAAAACCAGAGCCTCGCTTAACAATACTTTTAACCGAGAAATTGTTACAGCTGTCGGAATCATTACGTCAAAAGTTTGAGACTGATACGTAAGTTCAACTGTAATTGTTTGAGGGATTCATTAAGACCACTCCTTATTATGTCTTTGAAAGTTAGAAAAATACTCTTCCTAATTTCCAACCAATGAATAGAATCAGGGTTGCTCCTAACAACAGCAAACCACCTAAGAAAACCTTCAAAAAGAGTCAAGTATCTTCAGAATTATTTGTGACAAACTCTGGAACAGAATAGTTTGACTGAAATAACGAATCTTTAGATGGGAGTATCAGTCTCTTCTTGATTCCACTTATTCTGAAACATTTTATCAGTCAATTCATCTAAATGTTGCTTCTCTTGTTTTTTTAAAAATCTTCATTTTGTTCTTCTCTAGAAACAAGTCAGCCTTATTTTCATAGTATTCATACTGTTTTTGCTCTTGATCGCCACCGTAGATCACATCATTATAATTTCAAGTGACGACTTATCCTCAGCAAAACAAAGATTTCCCGTTAGGAACACTCCTATTATCACTAAGAGTGTAGAGAAAGCTACGAAACATTTATTACTAAACACTGATATCTCTAAACAGATTCTGTCTTATTCGGTTTGATAAATAAAATTCAATGATGTCACAACCAATGCAACTAAAATCAATGTGCAAAAATTGTGAGGAAAGCTGACATTAATCCCATTCATCAAAGCGACATAGCCGTTTTCAATATTTTGGAACGGAGAAAAACGATAGAGTAGAGAAACCATGGTTCCAGGTTTTGTAGAAGAACCAATGATTGGCATCAATAATAGGTAAATTCCTAGTAAGAATGTAAAGAAGTATAAAGTAATCGTTCTATCAATTTCCGTAACAGATACACAAACAGGTTAATCAAAATAAACAATAACAAGAAGGTATAAAGAACCCATACCAATTTGGAAACGGACTGAAGCATCGATGATGTAATAGTCGCGAATGCTAAGGATGCTACTAAAAGCAATAGAAACAATTTTAGTCGCATTTGGCAGATTGTACCAAATACGAGTAGGAGTCTGAAGCTTATCTCCCTCCTTAAGCTTACGAGGCTTGATCAAATAGATTGTAAAGAAGCTAATGGAAATTGTAAGAAGGGCACTGACAATCGTCATATAGTACGGGATAATAGAAACTTTTGCAGTTGATCCACGAATTGCACTCACTTCAATTGGTGAAGAAAGGAAGTTAAAGACTTTTGCATTATCCGCCCCACCATTCTTAGTATTAGCTAATACTTTATTGAAAGCTTCAGAATATTTCTGGTTGTCTGACAAGTTAGAGTCTGTATTAGAAGCATACTTGTTGACGTTCTCCAGAACACCACTTACTTCTTGTTCTAATTGATTAGCATCTGTTGTAAAGCTTTGAACAAGATCATCCATTTTAGGTAGATCACTTGCTGTTGATTCTGTCTGCTTTGTAATATCTTTTGCTGATTTTTGAATATTTCTCAATTGTGTAGCAGCACTCTCTAATCTAGAATTGTTAGCTACTTCCTGCTCAGTTCGAGACGTTGTATCCGATTTGTAAAATTCATTCAGTGTTTCCTTGGTGTTATCATACCATTGGCCTAATTCAACAACTAAGTTGTAGTATTCATCTTTTGAAGGGAGAGATTTTAAGAGACCATACAAGCTCGAATCTGCCTCAGATTGCTTGGAAGAATCTGGCGAGCCCAAAACATTGGTTAGTTCTGTTACTTGTTTGTTTAGTTCATTATATAGATAATCTCCATCTTTCTTGTAGTTCCCAGCGAATTCATTGGATACCGATTTAGCTAATTCTTTCTTATCAATATTATTATAGCGGTAGTAGATAGAATTTGAACCAGCTAAATCTGCTAATGATGAAGCACTGTTCTGTACGCGTTGAGCAAAGGTTGCAATCGATTCTGCTGGATTTGAAAAGATGGTTGTAATTTGCTGAGCGACCTTATCCAAAGAAGAGAAATTATTTAAAATAGTTGGCAAATCTTGAACAATTGTATCATTTTTAGCATCAAATACAGCTAATTTCCCTGAAGCAATTCCACCATTGCTATTGGTCCATTGGTAATCTACTTCTTGATAAGAACGTCTGTCCGTATGTTGTGGTGACCATGCTAATTCAACTGAAACAGTTACAGGTAGTGAAGTTGGTGCGACAGGTGCTTTCGAAGTTTGACTTTGAGCGCCATCCTGGCTAGCATCTTTCCCTTGACCTTCCTCAGCTGGTTTATCTGTACCTTGGTTAGCTGGTTTATCATCACTACTAGTATTGGCAACTACTGTGGTTCTTATAGAAATCCCAAAACCACCAGATGACGCTGAAACAACTGCCTCTTTGCCATAAGGTGCCAACTGCTGATTCAAGCTTGTCTGAATTTGAGTTGCCACAGTTCCACTATTTGATATCGCAACACCTTCTCCGCTTAAGGATATAGTATCCCCATTAGTAGCAATATTAAAGGTAGCTGTAGTTTGGAATATATTTGATTGTGTTGGGTCTTCGCGATTCACAAAATTATAGGAGCTAGTAGTTCCTGTTCCAACACCAAAATCACTGGAGTAACGATTAACAAGAATCAACTCATTTCTATATTCGTTCGCCTGCTCCTCACTGATTACATTTTTAGACACCAAGGCATTAATTAAAGACACTAAAGATGAGGTAGGTGTTGCATTGACTTCCGTATTTAGTTGAGTTAGGTAGTCTTTATCTAGTTTAGAGCTCTTGTCCGGACTCATTAAGGTCGCAATTGCTTCCTTTGCATTTTCAATTGTTGCTGTTTCCGGTGTTAGCTTGCTATCCCCATAATAATTTAAAGCAATAACTTGTTGTATACTTTTAAGACTATTGATTTGAGTCTCTAACTACTTAATATTGGTCTCGATTGATGTCCGGGCAAGCGTTTGAGCATTCTCATATTTTTTCGCATTCTCTAAGAAACGTTCATAAATACTTGGTTTTGGTTTTGTTGTATCTTTTTCATCCGTTTGAGGCAATGTTGGCCCTTGAACTTTAGGTTCTGAGTCAGTACCATCTGTTTGAGCAATATCAACTAATGTCTTTCCTCCTAACAAAGTCAACTGACTGGTCATTTTAGCATAAAAGTTATCTAACTCACCAAACTGATAGCTCCCCTTATTTGTTCCATCATTTGATTCCTTATCTCCAGAAGAAAGAGAATCTGCAACCCCACCCACTTCATCGGCATTTCCATTCAACAAGGAGGTAACTGAAGATACGAAACTCTTTTGCTCTGTTTCAACTGCTGAACTTCTTGATTGTAAAGAGCTTGCCAAGGTTGATGCACCTTTGAATGATTGTGGCAATGATTGAAATGGTGTTTGAATATTTGTCTTTAAATAATTTTTGAAATTGAGACTCAGTGTCTACCATGCCAGTCACACTCTGTTGAGCATCTGAAAAGACTAGCAACAATACTAGAGAAGTACATCTGTACAATCCGAGTATTGAAGTTATATAAAATATTATTTATATTCTTCTCAATGACTTGCTGAGTAACCTGATTTTTGTCCATTTCTTATACGATATTCTATATTAGCCTTTTTGTGGATCGATACTTTGCAAAAGACAAAAACCGTTTGAGAAAAGTTTTTAGGAATGACAATCATGGCATCGTACTCTCCATTCCCAATACCGGCTTTGGCTTAGCTGCGATTTGATGTTGCCCATTTATTTTTCTCATCTTGAGAAATAAAAGTAACAAAATCACTCCCCAATTGGTAGTTTTTCCTTCAAATTCCCAACCATCATCTTCATTAACCAAGACATAACGTGCTTCAGAAGATTCTTTACCTACTACTTGAATCACTGATGGATCTTTAAAGGCAATGTAAATAAAGGTCCCAGCCATTGCTAGCAAAGTCATCAACACTATTGCTAGTGTAATAAATTTCTTATTGATTTTACTCAAACGAGACATTTTCACTCCTAAAATTTTTATTAAAATAGCCAGCACTCAATATAGAGCACTGGCAATGATAGTTTTTTTTTAAAAACCGAATGATGCCTTGTCAGCTGCATCACGCTCTTCTACAGTATTAGCATAAGCAATAAGCTGTTGGTTAACACTCACAAGGAGCTCTTCCATTTGTTTTACATTTGCTTTCAATTGTTCAAACTGTTCAAGATATGCGTTAAATGCTTGACCTTGCCATGTTGATGCAATTGTATCATTAGTGCTTGACACTTTTTGAATCTCTGCTTCAATGCTGTTTGCAGCTGATGTATATACGTTTGCTTGTGAACGTAGTTCTTCTGGGGTAAGTGAAATAGCTCCTGCCATATCTTTTCTCCTTTGTTTTTTAAAGACTAATACACTTAAATAGTATATTTATCTGTAATAATATACCAAAAAGTTTAGGCGTCAATTACAAAATGATGATTTATGTTACATTTTATTACAATATTTCAGAATCCTATTTATATCTCTTCTATACTCGGATAAAAACCTTTTAAAAATAGGAAGTTTCCACATATTTTTGTAACGAAACTGTAATATTATATACGTCTACTGATAAATTTAGAATTAAAATATCACTAACCAAGTTTTGTAAACTCGTTTTATTTTCTTAAGATACTTCATTTTTAAGATCAGGGCAAAAATCAGCCAGATATCCAGCTGATTTTAGGTTTTTTTAAGCAAACTTTACAATCCTAAGTAATCCTCGACTGCCACCTGCATTTGGTCTGCAGACAACCGTCGTTTTGTGGCGAACCGGGGCTGTTTCTAAGCCGTCCACAGCTGGTGGCAGGGGCTACGCCAGAAAGTTCGTGCAGTTGATCCAAAGCCTCAAAATCACTAAGCCCTGTTTGGCCAGTCACAGCCTCAACAGCCACGACTGGGAATTTATAAGGACTAGCGGTAGACGCGATAACAGTCTTGCGCTGATCACCTGTTTCTGCCAAGTATTTTTGATAGACAGCAGACGCAACGGCAGTATGAGGGTCTTCGATGTAGTTAGAGGTCTGATAGACCCACTTAATTTCAGCTGCTGTCTCTTTTTCTGTCGCATAATCAGTATAAAGAGCTCTAAAAATCTCAGCGTCAAAGTCCGTCAGTTCATACTGTCCATGCTCATTCAGGGCAGCCATCAAGGCCACTGTTTTCTCAGCGCTGTTACCAGACAGATGGAAAATCAAGCGCTCTAAGTTAGAGGAAACCAAAATATCCATAGATGGACTAGACGTCACCTTAAAGCTCCGCTTCTTGTCATAAACCTGAGTCTTGAAGAAGTCAGTCAGGACATTGTTTTCATTCGATGCACAGATTAGTTTGCCAACTGGCAGACCGATTTGCTTGGCATAGTAGTCCGCCAGGATATTCCCAAAGTTCCCTGTCGGAACTGTAAAGTTGACCTTATCTCCTGCTGTGATTTCTCCCGTCTTCACTAGCTGAGCATAAGAATATACATAGTAAACAATCTGTGGCACCAAACGGCCGATATTCATGGAATTAGCTGATGAAAACTGCAGTTTGTGCTCCAAGAGACGAGCTCGTAGGGCTGTGTCGTTAAACATATGCTTGACATTAGTCTGGGCATCGTCAAAGTTGCCGTCAATGGCCACCACATGCGTATTGGCACCTGTCTGCGTCGTCATTTGCAGCTCTTGGACCTTGCTGACACCATCTTTCGGATAAAAGACGATAATTTCAGTCCCAGGAACATCCGCAAATCCTGCCATAGCCGCCTTGCCTGTGTCGCCAGAAGTCGCCGTCAGAATAACAATTTTGTTTTCCAAGCCGTGCTTTTTGGGTCGCGGTTGTCATCAAGTGAGGCAGGATTGACAAAGCCATGTCCTTGAAGGCAATGGTCGCTCCGTGGAAAAGTTCTAGATTGTACTGACCATCCAGCTTGACCAAGGGAGCAATCGCCGCATCATCAAACTTGCTGTCATAGGCATGGTTGATACAGTGGTCCAGCTCTGCTTCAGAAAAATCGTCCAAAAATGCAGACAAAACCAGCTTGGCTACTTCCTGATATGAAGCATCTTTGAGCTTGGCAAAGTCCAAATCGACCTGCGGATAGGTAATGGGCGTAAACAGACCGCCGTCTGTCGCCAAACCTTGTAAAAATCGCCTGGCTGGCCGTTACTCTATTTTTTTCGTCGCGTGTTGATTGATAAACTAAGGTCATTCTTTTCTCATCCTTTATCTGTAGTTCGTTTTATTATACCAAAAAATTTATCAGAAAATTCTCGCTTTTTCACAGAGAATATAAGAAAAAGCCCATTTCTGGACTTTTAATTGTCTTATTAATTTATTCATTCATTGATACGTGAACGTGGTCGTAGTGGTTTTCAGTTACGCTACCACGGTCTGGCATTTGGTTCCAAGTATTAGCTGGTCCATAAATGCTTTCAAATGGTGCATAGAACTGTTGCTCGCCAGATAACGTAAGAGATTCCTCTTTCAGTCATGTTAGAAGTAACATCGGCTGCAACCTGGTTTCCTAATTCAGTATTCTCACCAACGATAAAGTCAGCTGCCAAGCCTTTACCATGGTCACCACTATCACCTGGGCGGTAGAGACTAAATTCTGTAATACCATATTTAGCTGCTATTTCTTCCTTCAGAGCTGCTGTCTGAGGTCTCAAACCTTCATTAGTCGCGTTATTGCTTGTTTGAGTTGCTACAGCCGGAGCAGTGTAGGGTTGGTGATTCAATAGCAGTAACATCTTGATTAACTTGCTCTTGATCCAATTGAGGAGCTGCTGGTGTTTCCTCTGCTGGCTGGGCTGGTACCTCTGGACTTGCCGGAGTCGGTTGCTCAGGAGCTTGCTCAACAGGTGCTACTTCACTTGCTTCCGCAACAGGCGCTACTTCTGTCGTCACTTCTGCTACCACTGGTGCTTCCGTCACTTGTGCTGGCTCTACTGGAGCCTCTGGTACTACTTCAGCTGCCGGTACTGGTGCTTCCGTCACTGGAGCCGTTTCTGGTTCAACAGGTGTTGTTGGTGCTTCCGTAATAGGTGCTTCTTCTGTCGCTGGCACTACTGGCCCTACTACTGGTGCCGGAGTTTGAGGACTTGTAATTTCCACTCCAGTGATTTCTGATTTATGGTTTGTTGTGATGTTCAAAACTGTATCTGGATAGATCAAATCAACATTTGCAATCTCATTAATATGAGCTAAGATATTCACATCCAAACCAAATGCTTCTGCAATCGTCCCAAGAGTATCTCCATATTGAACCGTATAAGTTTGCTGGTTTTCCCTACTGGTAATATCAGCCTTAATTTGATCAACGGTTCTAGCACTCCAGCTTTGTGAATCCTCATCAGCATTTGCTGTTACCATTGGGATTGTAGTCAAAGCTACTGTAGAAAGCTAAAAGCATCTTCTTATTCCATTTCATATGTATTATACACCTTCCTAATCTTTCTTAATACAAAACCTATCTTAACATAATTTTCTCAGTAAAAAAGCCTTTTCCAATTGATTTAACAAAACTGTCTGTCCTCTGTAATATAGAGACTTACTTGTAACATATCGGCAACAATATAAATGTATAGATCGCTTTTTATTTCCCACAACTTCGATTAGATGAGGACTTCTCTTTGTAATGATTTACTAGCTGTTCTCCACATATTTAGGAGACTGAGGCTAAGTTAGAGTGCAAATCTAGAACAATCTTGATTTAACTCCTGCGACCTCTTTACATTGCAAAGATAGGGCGCCAGGGCCATTTACAACAACTGAGTCAAACCACACTAGGATTTAAACTAAAAACTGGATCGGATTCATCAATCCGTCGTCCAGTTCTC